>OGSB01000460.1_pt1 | contig 12614 bp, 14 predicted proteins | sample 1573741 | NCBI WGS metagenome assembly OGSB01 (sample SAMN03295824, study PRJEB24534) | human gut metagenome | isolation source: fecal sample 5 from infant 3 | host: Homo sapiens | place: USA: Pittsburgh, PA | collected 2014-07 | reverse complement strand
AATATACCTTTACCATTTAAATTCGGTAATCCTTCCGGTGGATATAATTCTCCATAAAAACCAACTTTATTTATTTCATTTAAATTAAAATCTAAAACAGTACCTATATCAGACAGATATATTTTTTCAGCATAAACATTAGATACAATTTTATAAGCATTATTACGTCCACTATAAGAAGCAACAATAGTATTAGTTCTATAATCATATTTTACAAAATCGTAACCTGTTCTGTTATAAGAATAAATATAATTATTATAAAAAAAACTAGTGTCTTTAAAAACAGGCCCATCAGTAACAACTGAAAATTCCTCTTTAACTACATTTAGGTTTCTATCAAATATTGTTAAGTAAAATGATCTTCCGGCCCAACTATACATTACTGCTATATTGCCTGTTACTGGATCATCTAAAATCCTAGTCAAACCATGATTATATATATCACCTTCAGCTATTTTTTTTATTACTTGTGTTCCTGACTTATTGAATATATATAAATAACCTTTTTTTATTGAATCCCAGTCATATAAAAGTGCAAATTTATAGTTTAAAGAAGATTGAGGATAACTGTGTAATCTCAAATTATCTAAAGCTAAAGTTTGGTGAAAATCATTGTCATGTAAAACATTCATTTGCATAATTTTAAGCTGTCTATTATCATAATCTGATTTAAAACCTGTAAAAACATTATCCGAAAAGGTACCATGAGGAGAATAACAATCCGAATTATCATTGGATATATAAAATTCTCTTACTTTTTTATATTTTTTATATTCATTTTTTTTTATCCCAATACCATGATATTTTAATAAATCTTCTCCAAACACTAGCTCACCACCCTGTTGATTATATTGCCATCTGTATCATATGTGAAAGTCCATGTGTAAGTTTTTATAGTTATAGTACCTGTTTCGTTCTTAAATTCCCATGTATTTTTTGTATAATCATAGTTACTATCAGGATTACTTAGTTTAGATACCATATAATTAGTTCCATCTTTTCTTTTAAATGTAACTATTTTATAAATACCATTAATGTCTTTATCGCTTGCATATGAACTGTAACATTCCAATTTTTCTATTATTTTAGAAATATCTTTATTTATGCTTTCTTCTAAGTTTTCATGTTGCTTCGCAATATCAACCAATTGTAACTTATTTTCTGATATCTGCATCTGCAATTGTGCGGCAATATCTTCGTTGGGATCTAGAGAATTTTTCAAATCATCCACCCAATCAGTAAATCTCTTTCCTGTGACTATTTTAAATTCATTCATCCAAACTTCAAAGTCTTTTTCATGTTTAGATTTATTCTCTAAAAACCAAGCTTGGTACTGCCTAAATATTTCTGTAGTATCTACTTGTTTTATTGTTCCATGCACTATACCACAAAGCTCTGAATTTAATCTTGTATCTGTAATATTACTTTGCATTACAGATATAACGCCAGCTCTTACATATACATCTGCTATAGCAATTTCATAAGCATCCGCATCGCGTTGTAACATTACTCCAACTGGACTACTTGCATATTGTCCTTTTTTTACTACCGCTTTAATCTTTCTTTCTAAAAAATCTAATCTTAAAGCTATCCTATCTATTCTATTTAATACTCCATCTGCTGGGTCTAACTTCAAAATATAGTCATCTGTATTTTGATACATATACCCATTGATCCAAGCAAACCCTGCTTTAATTCTTATCTGCATATTATTATCTACAGCAACTACTTGCAATTGGTTTGCTGGATTAGGGAATACACCATTTCCTATAAAAGTACTAAAATATTTAGCAAAATCTTCAGCTAGATAAGCCCTATCGGGAGTACCATTTTGATCTATAATTGCATTAAAAAAGCTGCTTTTTTCCACTATCTCACCACCTGTTTAATTTTATCTATAATTGTAGGAATGTTATTCCCAAACACTACATTAACCTCTAACCCTTTTTCTTCATAAACTTCTTCTATTTCCGTTACCCTCGTGTCTATTCTTATTCCCCACTTTTTATCTACTATAGTTACAATGTCACCTAAATCATAATCAACTTTATATTTGTTATTACCTAATACGTTTATCTTACTATCAAAGGTTTGTATTTCCTTACATTCTTCTAATTTTTCTTTACCTCTTTGAAGTAACAAAGGTTTATACCGTTCCCAAGTGATTTCAACTTCCTCTGTTTCCTCATGTTCTCCAGTAACATTACCTTCTTCATCATAATCCACTACCATTTTTTTCTTTTCCTCTTTATCAGTTATATCTCTAGCATCTACGTACAACTCATATCTATCTAATCCTTTACCATTTTCTATATATGTTATTTTTCTATCTTTACCTTCTCCAGCACCAGCTATCAATGTTGTATTTCTATAATTATTTAAACTATCCATGTATTCCTGTTCTAAAATATTTTCAAAATCCCTAGAAAAAATACAAGGTGCTATAGATCCATTATTTATGCTTCTATCAACACCTTTATATACATCAAATAATATTTTTCTATTTTTTATATCTAATATATTTCTATATCCTAAATTATTTGTATTACTTATATTTTCTAACTGCTCTATTATATTTCCAAAGCTGTTAGTATATTTAATATCTTCGTTAAATCCTTTTAAATCTCCTAGAATTAGATTGGGTATTTTTCTATCTAAATTAGTTGGATTTATAGCATTACAATAAACTAATTCCCTCATTAAATTCTCTGTCTTTCCAGAAAAATTAACCCTATCCCAACTAATACGCCTATCTAAATAATTAGTTAAAAACTTACCTTTAATCTCTAAATATTCTTGTCCATCTTCTCCTATTTTTAGTTGCCTTGTTTCTATATAACCAGCTTCAACATCATTCTTTTTATAAACTACATTATCTCTTTTTAACAATTCCAATGTACTACAATCTAAAGCACAATGTAATTCAAATTCTCCACTTTTAAAATATCTTCTAATCCATCTTAGAGATGTAAAAGTATCTAATATACCTATTAATTCTAAATCTCTGTTAAATATATATAATTCCATAACTACACCCCCAAATATTGTGGACTAAAATATATATTAACTTCTAGATTATCCAAATTACTATCTGCATTGTAACGGAATAAATTATCTCCAACCTCTAATTGCAGGAATGCATCTCCTCCGCCAACAATATCTAAATAATTTAATATATCTGTTGTAACCCCATTAAGCTCTTGTAATATTTTTTTCTTACTATAGTTAGTATTTATTATAAATTTTTCTCCTGCAACCATTCCTTTATTAATCTTTATAAACTCTCTAGTATTTACATTAAATAAGCTAGGGTTGCTTAATGTTCCTCTTGCAAAGAATTCTATTATCATACCCGTTTTAACCTGTCCATTATTTAGCACATTAACTATTAAAGAAGGTTCCCTATGCCCCATTGTAATGCCTTTATCAATTGGAATTATTAAAGGGAAATGAAAATCTCCCTTCCATAACGCTATATTGACTTTACTGTCAATATAATCTTTCCAATATGGATTATTACATAAAAGACTTATTTGGAATTTAGGTTTATTCTCTTTAGTTATTACTGGTGCAGTTTCTACTATACATTCCACATATTTTCTTACATTCCCATCTGTATAAATTAATTTAGCCTGTAATTTAGGGTTTATTATGCTTAATAATTTTTCCCTATTAATTTCTTTATTATCTATAATTGCACCTTGGATAACTATATTTCTGTCATCTAAGGTACTTCCTACGCAGGTGCTTCCATCTTGTCCCATTCCTTTATTACTATAAATAGTATTTTTTAATCCACTTATCCCATCTATATTTTGCAAGAAAAAAGGACTCCAAATAGAAAATTCTATCCGTTGTCCTTTTTCATTTTCATATATAATTTTTTCTCTTTTATTCATATCACCACCTCACTTTTAAAAGCTTAAGGCTAGTTCCCTTAAATTATTTTTAGTTTGTCTTGCTACTTCTGAAGGACTTGGAGTTGGACTATATATATTTTGTACTACATTTATTCCATTACTGCCGCTAAATCCTTTTAATACATTATTAGCTACCTTTGTTGCTACACTTTCAGCGGTTTGCATAACCAAATCTTGACTTGCATCATGGTTAAATATTCTAGTTCCTCTTGGGAGGTCGTAAAGTTCATAATTGCTATTTCTACCTGGAGCATCATGTAAATAAGTAAGCCCTCCGCTAAAGTATCTATCTCCTGTCCATTTTTTTTGTGGTTCGGGGTCTCCGCTAGTTTTAGACTTAATCCATCTTACAATTGAGTTGTTAGCAAACCAACTCTTTAACTTTTCCCATTTAGTCATTATGTGTCCGTCTGTTGTATCAATGTCTTTAAGAGTATCGCTATTCATCTTTTTAATTTGTCCAACAACTCCAGCCTTTAATTCATTAGCCTTACTAATAGATCCTTGCCTTTGCCTTTCTGCTTCTTTTAACATTTTATCAGCCTGGTCTTTTGTTATAACCTTACTTTCATCTCTCATTTTTATTATTTGTTTCACAGTTCCATCATACTGTTTATTAGCTCTATCTACTGCGCCTTGCCTTTGCTTTTCTGCATTTTTTATTGTATCAGAAGCCTGCTCTGCTGTTATTCTCCCATTATAGTTTTTTAGCCTTTCCATTATCGCCTTTTGTTCAACTTCAGATGTACTTAGTGTTTTAACTGCATTTTCTTTCATTTGCTTTTGTAAACTGTCTATCGTTTTGGCTTCATCTGTTGTAATTTGCCTATGATTATTTGCTGCATGTTGGATAATTGAATTAATTTGATTTTGTAATCCATCAATTGTTTTTTTCTTTTCTTCCCAGCTGGTTGTAGTTGTTTGTAATATTTTAGCTTCCTCTGTTGTGGTTAAAACATTACTTCTGCTAAAAAATTCTTGCTGGCTTTGTAATTCTTCCGCCTTCTTTTTATCTAATCCAACCTTAATTTTATCCCCCATGTCTTTGTATAATTGTTGCAAATTAGAAGATTGTTGTTTTGTAATTGCAGTACTTTTGTTTAAAGTATCTGCAAAATCTTTTATAGTTTGCTCCTTTTGTTTTTTAGTAAGACCTTTTGTTCCATTAACCATTGCTGAGTACTGCTTTATAATTTCGTCCTTATTTTTCTTAGTTAATACTCCAGTATCACTGACCAATTTTTTGAAATTGGTTGTCATGGTGTTTTTTTGTTCATTGGAAAGTGAACTAGATTTTTTACTCATATCACTAAAATTTTTAAGAACTTTATCTTTAGCTTGCTTAGTAAATTTATCCGAGTTTACTACTAAACTTGTTAAAGCACTGCTAGCTTTCTTATCTATTTCCATGTACGCTCCAACCGCTTTTTTAGTTTCTTTTGTAAAATTAACTAATTTAGTCGTTGCCACAGTTGTTTTGTGCCCATATTGATCTACTGTTGTTTTTGTTGTTTTTAGTTTTTTATCGAACAAATCCACGGCTGGAACTGCATCTTGCTTTAAATTTTGGTGCAATTTATATGCCCCAAATCCTACTGCTGCTACTCCTACCGCTGCAATGCCTAGCACAGGAACAGACATTCCTAATGCTCCTGCTAATTTTACAACTCCACTTGCTGCCAAACCTCCAGCGCCTTTAACTCCACCAAATGCTGTACTTAATAATCCTGCTTTTGCTCCTGTTGTTGCCATTGTAGCTCCAGCCGTCGCACTTGCTACTTCTACTCCTTTTGTAGCAAGTGTTACTTTGCCTATTATTCCAGCCACCTTACTTCCAACACTTAAAATACTTCCAAATCCAGTTGCTATTTTTCCTATTCCTACTATAACAGGGCCAGTAGCAATAGCAAATGCTCCAAATTTAACAATATTTTTTTGTGTTTCCGGACTTAATGCTGAAAATTTTCGTGTTAATTCTGTTATTTTATCTGTAATTTCTCTTATTGCTGGCGCTGCTGCACTACCAATACTTATTGCTGCACCTTCCATTGCAGATTTTAAACTTCTAAAAGCACCACCCATATTATCTTCCATTGTCTGAGCTGCTTTTGCTGCACTACCATCAGCTTTTTTTAGTTCATCCGCATACTTTCTTATACTACCTCCGCCCTCAGTCATAAGAGCATTAATCCCTGCTATAGCTTCCTGTCCAAAGATAGTTACAAGTGCATTCATTTTTTGTTCTTCTGTTAATTCAGAGGTTCCCTTTTTAACCTCATCTATAACCTCACCTAAAGCTTTCATTTTGCCATTATTATCAAACACCTTAATTCCTAGTGCTTCCATTTTCTCTGCTGAAGCCTCTGAAGGTTTAACTAATCTAGAAATAGCACCTCTTAATGCAGTTCCTGCCTGGCTACCTTTAATTCCGTAATTAGACATAAGACCTATAGCACTTGCAGTTTCTTCAATACTCCAGCCTGCCGTATTAGCCATGCTGCCAGCATATTTTAATGCTTCGGCCATATCATTTACTCCCAAATTAGCCTTATTGGCTCCAAGACTTAATACATCGGCTACATGCGCTGCGTTTTCTGTTTTAATTCCAAATTGACTCATAGATGATACTAACACATCTGTGCTTTCTGTTAAATCAATAGCACCCGCCTGTGCCAAATTTAACACTGCTGGCATAGTATTCATAATTTCTGTTGTTCTATATCCAGCTTGTCCTAACATTACCATACTATCTGCTGCCTCTTTAGCACTATACCTGGTTTTTACACCCAAATCCTTAGCCTGGTCACTCATTTTTCTCATATCTTCTGTACTAGAATTGGTTATAGCCTTTAATTGGCTCATACTGTCATCATAGTCCGCTGTCGTCTTTGCTGCTATTATTCCTAATCCAGCTAAAGGTGCTGATACTTTTGTAGTTATACTTTTCCCTACATCAGTTATATTTTTCCCAGTGTCTTTTAGTTTTTTAGAATGATCTTCTAGTTTTTTGCCTGCTTGTACCCATTTGTTTTCTTGTTTATTTAGTTCTTCTGTTACTTTTTTTAGTTCCCCTTGGGCTTTGGTCATTTGAGATTGTGCTTTATTTAGATTAGTATCGTATTGTTGTATTTTCTTTGCATTAGACTCTACTGCTTTTTCTGCTTTTTTATGTTCTTCTGTTAATTTATCTACTTCTGCTTTAGCCTTTTTAGCCTCTTCGGATTCTTTCCCATATGTTTTTACTGCATTTTCATACTTTTTATTGGCATCATCTAAAGATTTTTTTAATTTATCTCTAACTTTTATATTATCATCTAGTTTAGATTTAGTTTTTTCTATAGCTTTACTGTATATATCTACTTTTTTAGAATGTAATTCTACTTGCTTACTTAATGCTTCCTGTACAGATTTTAGCCTTTCACTGTTTTTTCCAAATGCTTGAACACCAGAACTAGCTAACTTCATCTGCGATTGAGCATTTCTAAGTTCGCTATTTACACCTTTTAAACTAGAATTAAAGCCGCTACTATCTAATACCATTTTCGCAGTTATTCGTTTTTCCACATTACTAGCCATTATTAACCTCCTTTCTAAATCTTTGTATAAAAAAAGGCACTCTATTGAGCGCCTATCTTATAGAAATGGAATATCTTCTATATTTACTTTTTTATAACTTGCATCCCTTGTGGAATTATTTTCTTCATTATCATCTTTAATTTGCCATCTGTTAAATTTACAATGTAAGTTCCACATATCAACTATTTCTTTAAAAGTGCTATTCCAGAACTCTTCTTTTGTATAATTCAAATGTGTATGTGCTACGTAAAACAACCAATCAAAGTCAATTTCATATTTATGCTTTGATTGGTTGTTTAGTTTTTTTTATCTTCATTTTCTTCTTTCACTTGGATTTCTTCTGTTTCATTTACTCCCATGTAATCCCAATATAAATTTAATACAAAGTCAATTAATTCTGTATTTATTTGTTCTGGTGCTAAATTTTCTATTAATTCATCTATTGTAAATTCTTTAGTTATTTTTATTTTTTCTCCATCAATTTCTTTTATTTCTTTATCTACACAACAACAACTTAATAATTTAATTGCATTATTATAAAATTGTTTTCCTTCCATTATCCCGTTTACAACAAGTGCATAATTTCCATATTTTTGATCTATTTTTAAAACTGTCTTATTTGTCATTTTAAAAGAGTACTCTTTTTCACCTATTTTCATTTTTCTTGCTTTATATAACATATTATCTAATCCTTTCAACAATAAAATTTATGCCAGATTAATTCAAATTAATCAACCTTTATATATTAAGCTTCTTCAGTCCCTTTATTCTCCGTAATTTCTATCTTTTCTGTTGGTATTATTACTTCTTTAAAGAATTTCTCATCTGTCATACCTTCTTCTTCGTCGATTTTATATTTCCATCTACCATTAAAATGTAGTGGAGCAAATGTTGCTTTTAATTTTTTAGCTTGGAAATTAGATTTTCCTTCTTTACCTTTGTATTGTTCATCACTTATACTAAATGTTCCTTTATAAAGTATAATATATCTAGCCTTGCCATTACCTTTATTAGCTTTTGCTAAAAGTGCTACATCTGGTGCTTTATCATTATCGCTGTAAATTATTCCACCTTCCGTTGCTAACTTATGTCCTAATAAAAAAGCTTCATTTTGTGTCCCTAAATCTGCTATATCTACTTCGACATCAATATTAGCTAACGTGCTTTCACTCAACCATAATTTATTTTCTGCATAAAATTCATCTGTTGTAATTTTAGGTTTAATGCCTAGTTCTTTTACCCCTTCTAAATATCTTGGTTTTTCAAATATTGTTCCTGTTATATCATCTTTAGTTATTTTAGCTACATATAACTTTTCTAAACCAACTACTGGCACTACCTGCTCTACTCTTTCTTCCATATATTAATCCCATCCTTTTTAAATTATTTTTTGCATTAAAAAAGACTAGCCTTTGCTAGTCGGCAAATCTATCGAGAACCTCATAGGTTTATGATTTAGACCTGTTTCTTTTTCGTATAAATCCGCTGCCATGTCCCTGTTAAATCCATTTTGTATCATTATTCTTTTTACTACCTCTTCACATTCTGTATAATCTCCAGTAGAAAATATATCTATCTGGACCACATAAGTAGTATAATCTTCTTTCCCTTCGGAATAATCTGCACCATATTCATTTATAATCTCATATTCAAGATATAAGTCTTTATTTGAATTATTAGCATGAAGAAAATATACTTTTTTATCTGGTAATAAATCCAATATTTCTTTATTATTTAATACTTTTAAAAGATATTGCTTTATGTTCACATATAATCTACCTCACTTTGTCTAATAATTCTTTAGCCAATATACTTAATGCTTCATCTTCTGTGTTCTTAACACTTCTCTCGAAATATCCTATATTGTGCTTGGCCATGCTTGTTCCAAATTCTTCAAAAATATCATAAAATTCTTTTGTTTTAACTTCTCCAACTGTTGCTAATCCTTCTTTTTTAACTTTTTCTTTTACTTTGGCTAATTTACCACTTCTCTTAGTTGTATTCTTCTCAAGCTCATCAGCTATAGGTTTTATAGCTTCCCTTACAGCCTTTTTCTCGTCAGTTTCATCTATGGTCATGTGTTGTAACATATCAGTTAATTCTTCCATGCCTTCAATTTCTATTCCATCGGCCATTATGTCACCACCTTATTATAGTGTTCTGTGAAGTATTTATAATTGCATAACCTATATCTCTAAGTTCTTGCTGTATATTGTTAGGAATAAGCTTGATATCTGTTGAACGGTTTCCCTCTTCACAAGCTTGTTTAATTTTATTATTTATATTTCTTCTTATACATTCAAAATAATATTCCTCGGCTTCTCTAGCACTATTCATTATTAATTTATCATCAATATATTTATCCCACATTTATATCACCTCAATAGCCTTTATCTTAAGCCATCTATTTTTATATTGTATATTATCTATAAAAGTTATATCAAAATATCTATATTTATCTTTTTCTTTTGTAGCATTTTTATCTTTTATAGTTTTAATTCTATATTCTTTAGTATTTATATTTTTTAAATCTTTAGAATATCTAACTATAAATTCTACTGTATTTTCTGCTTGTACTGCCTTTGCTGCATAAAACTCTTTTCCCCATAGATTATTCATAGATGCCCGAATAGCTTTATAATCTATCCATTCTTCTATATCAAATCCATTTTCATTTTGTGTAGTTATATATTTTTGTATAACTATCCTTTTATTCAAATCTCCTATATTAACCTTAAACATTTATATCACCATCATAGTTACTTAATTTGTCAAGTATACTAGTTGTAATTCTATCCTGTTTGACATTTTGTGGTACTTCTGTACTTCTGTTTTCGTACATATCAACACAAAGTTTCCTTTGTAACAAACTAGCTAATTTAACCATTTTTTCATCTTGTTTATACCCTTCTCCTACCATAGAATCTATATATATTTGGCTTATTTCCATTAATTCTTCTGGGAGATTATCAGATTCATCATCAACTATGATATAATCTTTTATTTCCTCAACCGTCATATTATCACCTACTTATTAAAAGGGTAGCATTAAGCTACCCAATTATTAAAACTCTATTTTCTTTATACTTCTTGTAGAACCTTTTTTAACATCTATTCTTTCTAATATTCTTAACATCTTTGTATCATTTTCAAACTTTTCAGCTTTAGCTATTGTAACTTGTTTTCTATCAAAAAACTTTACAGCTTCTTTCATATTCACCATGTAAGCTACTTTTGTTTTTCCTTCTGTAAGTTTTATTAAAGAATCATCAAATTCCACTATAGGTTTCCCATTAAAATAATCTTGTCCATTTATATTGGTTATAAGATTTAAATTTCTCCCTTGTTTATCTTCAGCATTTTTCCATTCAGAATATAAAGTGGTATTAACTAAAGTAATTAATCCGGCTTTTACAGCAGGTACTTGTTTATCCATTTCTTTAGCAAAAGCTTTATAATCTACATCAGTATCAAGTATTAACGGTGCAGCATTAGAATTTATAGTATTTAATATTCTAGAATTTTCACTTCTTACAGCTTTCTCCAAAAATACGGTTTTAGCCATGTTTTCTATATCAACTGCAGCATCATCTACAACTTCACTAGATAATTTTATTAGTTTACCTATCTTGTCAACTTTATAATCTATTTCTGTAGTAGCCAAAGAATCATCTTCTATATCATCACCTTCTAATACTAATGTCAATTCATCTCCTTGATCCAAATCTACACATGGTTTAGTCCCCGAATTTGAAGTTACTGGAATAACATCACATAAAGGTTTTAATGCTCCAAATCCCTTTCTTAATTCTTCCAATTCATTTATAAATTGTTTTGGTACTACAGCTTGATTGTCAGATATTTTTACTACTGCTCTTTCTTCTTCTGTTAATTTTTGTCCTAATACAGCCTTTGTCATAGCTCTCATTTCATTTGTTCCTTCTTTTCTAGTTCTTCTCTTTTGATTTTCTAAGTCTTCTTTTTCTCTTTTCTCCTGTTCTGCAGCTCTTTCTTCTTCTTCTTTTTCTAACTCATTTATTTTCGTTTCAATTTCTCGTATTTCATTATTTAAAAATGTCATTTCATCATTTATATTTCTTAATTCTTTTATGTCTTCTGTAATATTAGCCCTCTCTACTAATTTAGTTCTAGCAGCTTTCTTTTTATTTAACATCTCTCTTAAAAATTTTAACATATATATTCCTCCTCTTATTTGTTTATATTTATTGAAATTTTAGTTCTTAATTTTTCTATTTCATTTTCATCAGAAGGTTTACCCTTAGTCTTCATACGTTCTTTTTTATTTCTTGCAGATACTTCTGTGTCCTCGTATGCTGGAATAGGAGTTATTGTACCTTCTAATAGTTCAACCTTTAATAAAGTACTTCTTACTTCGTCTTTTTCAGAATTGTAGTTTGTATCTTCTTCTAAGATATAGAATCCAAAACTGCACCCTCTACATTCTCCTGTTTTTACTAATTCATATACATCATTTGCATATGTTAGTTTTTTATTAATAATAGCTTTAAACTTTAAACCTATATCATCAGTAGTTAAGATTAATGTATTATTCCTAGTTGAGGAAAGAACCTTACTCATGTCATGATGATATACTAAGAATATGTTGTGTCCATCTGAAAGTGTTTCATCAAAAGCATTTCTATCTATTTTTTCATAATACTTATTCCAAAGTTCTGTATAAGTATCAAACTTAGCAATATATCCTTCTAATTCAATAGTATTATCATTTTCTTCCACTTCTCTAATTTCAAACTTTTCTATACTTCTAAGTTCTTTCTTTTTATTCATCTTCCTCACCTCCTCCATTATCAGTTTTATTTTTTTTTGAATAACTAACATTACCAGCTAATAAATCTTTTAATAAAACCTGCCCTGAAGGTAATGTTATTATAGGATCTCCTCCTAGTTTCTTTACACCTAAAATTCCTCTTGCCATGTCTAAGTCATAAACACCATTTCTAACATAGCTATTTATAACTTCTGCTTGTGTTTTACTATCTGTTCTTAGCAATACATTTGTATTAGATCTTATTTTATATCCTTTTTTCCTATCTGTATCAGTTAATAGTTTCCAGTCCATTTCCTGTTCTATCTGTT
>OGSB01000433.1_pt1 | contig 14180 bp, 9 predicted proteins | sample 1573741 | NCBI WGS metagenome assembly OGSB01 (sample SAMN03295824, study PRJEB24534) | human gut metagenome | isolation source: fecal sample 5 from infant 3 | host: Homo sapiens | place: USA: Pittsburgh, PA | collected 2014-07 | reverse complement strand
GCTCTAACCAACTGAGCTACGGGGCCATTGCCACCTTGTTACCAAGGTAAGTACCCCCTGAGAGAGTCGAACTCTCGTTGTCAGATTGAAAGTCTGGTGTCCTAACCGTTAGACGAAGGGGGCGCTTTCAGCGTTTCCGCGTGACAACTCGCCCTACTATACGCGAATCTCAACGACATGCAACCTCCGGCGTGTCGCCCCGAAAATCGTTGCAACGGCAAGGTTGAACGTCATCGCGGCATTCACCCCGTAATCATCAGACCTTGCGATAGGTGAAATCATGAATCACCCGACCTGCGGCGAGACCCTTCTTTTCGAAGTTGGTGAGCACACGCCCGTCAAAACGTGCGGACTCAGTGAAATCGGCATGCTCCAGGCCGGCCGCCTCATCCGCATTGCCCTTGCCGACGTGCTCCACCGGCAGACTCACGGTCACGTCGCCGTCGTTACGGAACGATTCCAGTCCGTCCATCACCTCGTGCACATGCAGCGCATAGTCTTCGATATCGGTGGCGATGCGCCACACTCCCCCGCCCTGCAGCGTACGATGGATCTCGCCCGCCAGTTCGGGCTGCACGATACGCCGCTTGTGATGGCGCATCTTCGGCCACGGGTCGGGGAAGAAAGTCCATACTTCGGCGATTGCGCCATCCGCAGCCACCTTGAACAGTTCCGGCGCGTTGACCTGTGCGATGCGCAGATTCCCGAGCCCCTGCTTACCAGCCAACAGCATCGTATGCGCCACACCCGGGTCATAGACCTCCAACGCCAGGAAGTTGGTCTGCGGATCGGCGGCCGCCGCAGCTACGATGTTCTCGCCCTGCCCGGAGCCGATTTCCACGACCAACGGGTTGCCGTTGCCCCAGATTTCGCGGATATAGGCTTCATCCAGCACAAAGCCCTTACGCACATCGAGCGAGCCCTCACCCGCATTGACATCCAGCAGATACGCATCCGAATATGCATCCCATGCGCGTTGCAGACGCGCGTCCAGCCTTGCGGAACGGCGTACGAACGAAAGCACCTTGCGCCCGTACAGCGCCGGACGGTGTTCATTGTGCGCGTTTGCGTCGGATTCCCGACCATCGGTCGGCGTGTTCATCACTTCTTGCATACCCTAATTTATAGAGGAAACGCAGGAACGAACCGATTATGTGCGTTCATGTTCACGTGTTATACTCAAATTGTTCAAAAGGTAACAAACCTGAGCAAAAGTGAACAACGGTCATGCTTTCGACGTATTCGCCGCAACCGCATGCCCGCACACTCACAGCTCAACATAGGAAAGGCCAGAACATGACAGTTCTCGTCACCGGTGGGTGCGGCTACATCGGCGCCCATGTCGTCCACGCTCTTCATCAGGCAGGCGAACAGGTCGTTGTCGTAGACGACCTGAGCTACGGCAAGCCCACCCGCATCGAAGGCTCCCGCCTCTACGGCATGGACATCGCCGCCCCGGGCGCCGGCGAGCGCCTCGCTGAGATCATGAAGGCCGAGGGCGTGGATTCCGTAATCCACTTCGCGGCCCGCAAGCAAGTCGGCGAATCCGTCGAAAAGCCGCTGTGGTACTACCAGCAGAACATCAACGGCATGCTCAACGTGCTTATCGGCATGCGTGATTCCGGCGCCAAGAAGCTTGTGTTCTCCTCCTCCGCAGCCACCTACGGCGTGCCGCCGGTCGACGTGGTGCCGGAAGACGTGGTGCCGATGCTGCCGATCAACCCGTACGGCCAGACCAAGCTGTTCGGCGAGTGGATGGCCCGCGCCTGCGAGGAGCCGTACGGCATCCGCTTCTGCGGCCTGCGCTACTTCAACGTGGCCGGTTGCGGCCCGGTCGAGCTTGAGGATCCGGCGATCCTGAACCTCATCCCGATGCTGTTCGACCGTCTGAAGAAGGGCAAGGCCCCTGCGATCTTCGGCGACGACTACCCGACCCCGGATGGCACCTGCGTGCGCGATTACATCCACGTGTCCGATCTGGCCGACGCCCACATCGCCGCCCTGAAGTATCTGGACCGCGATGAGCGCAAGTACGACGCCTTCAATGTCGGCACCGGCGAAGGCACCTCCGTGCGTCAGATCGTCGACGAGGTCAAGAAGGTCACCGGCCTGCCGTTCAAGGAGGCCGTCATGGGCCGCCGTGCCGGCGATCCGCCGCACCTGATCGGCTCCCCGAAGCGCATCAACGAGGAAATGGGCTGGCACGCCAAGTACGACGTCGAAGACATCGTGAAGTCCGCCTGGGATGCCTGGCAGGCCAATCCTGAGCATCACATCGACGTCGAGACCTGGAAGCAAGCCGACTGAGGCCATCCAAGGCCGCCGAAAGCATGATGCCGTGAACAACGCACGGCATCGACATCTGTAACGGATGCCACATGGGAAGTTTTCCCCTCATGCGGCATCCGTTCGTTTTTTTCGCTCTTTCCTTATAATCGTGCCATTGCCGCCGACATCGGATAGACTTGCCTTATGAGTGATTATCAAAACAGCCCTGCGCCGCAGCAGCCGCAGGATCAGCCCACAGAAGCCATTCCGCAGAATTTCCAGACCATGCCATCGCAGCCGGACGTTCCCCAGCCCCCGCAGGCGGAATACGGCCAGCCAGCATTCGGCCAGTCGGCATACGCACAGAATCCGTATCAGCAGGCCCCGCAACCAGGCCAGTCCTACCCTCCGCAGGGCGTGTATCAGCCGTATGAACAGCCCGTGGACCAGCGTTGGAACAATCTGTGCATCGTCGGCTTCGTTCTGGCGTTCTTCATACCGCTGGCCGGCCTGATCATTTCCATCGTCGCCATGGTGCAGATCAACAAATCCGGCGAACGCAGCAAGGGCATGGCCGTTGCCGGCATCATCGTCAGCGCAGCCATCATGCTGATCAACATCATCGTAGTCATGCTGTTCGTCAACGCCTTCATCAATCTGATGCAGCGGGAGTTCGGAAGTGTGGATTTCAACAGTTCCAGCTACAGCGACGACAATTACGATTCCCCGTTCGACAATCAGGATCGTCAGGAACTTGAGGATCTGTTGAATCAGCTGGAATCGGAACAGCAATCCTGACGCCCGCGGCGAAGATGACACGCCGTGATTTGCGCGATGTCGACTTTGCCGTAAGATATCTATCTGTTGCCAGTCGGAAACGATCAGCAGCAACGGCCCCGTAGCTCAGTTGGTTAGAGCGCCGCCCTGTCACGGCGGAGGTCACCGGTTCAAGTCCGGCCGGGGTCGCGAACATAGCCCGGTCATGCCGGGTTTTTTAATGTTCACGGCTCTGTAGCTCAGTTGGTAGAGCGAACGACTGAAAATCGTTAGGTCAGCGGATCGATGCCGCTCGGAGCCACCACAGCAAGCCCGCAAGTGTGCGGGCTTTTTTGTTTTCCCCTATCGATATGCAGCCTAGCGGGCAAAAGCCCCCGATAATGTGAACACGCCGGAGTGGCAATCGTTCTTTGTGTGATAATCCGTGGTTTTGGGCATACCCCCTCATTATGGCAATGTCATTGCCCCTTTATTGGATGGGAGGCACAGAAAAACCTGATATAGGGAGTGAAGCATGGGTCATCAATACAAAATAACGGGGGGGGGTATAGGTTTGTCGCCTCCCTGTTGGCCGTAGTCGCTCTGATAGTGGCGAGCCTTATCCCGCCATCGGTGCACGTCGCCAAGGCCGACGACGATGCATCTGCCGCATCGGTGACTCCTACGGCGTATGCGGCTAACTATGGCCAACTGGTCAACGCCATCAACGGGAGCCAGAGTGCAGTGATCGCCATTACTGACAATATCGCCTTCACTGAGCAGATCACCTTGAAAGGTAAGAAGATCACACTGGTCTCCGATGCCAGCGCATGCAGCACAGCCTGCGAGCTGACCTACGCATCGGCCAGCGACTTCTCCTTGTTCGAGGTCATTGGTGATTCAAGCCTCACCTTCGGCGGTGGCACGGAGGATACCAACAAGCTCAGTTTCAGCAACCACAGCAATGGACGTCTGGTCCAGGTCGGTTCCGCTAATGACAGGGGAACTGTGACCATCAACGGTGGTACGTACAACAAGAACGGTGGTACGTACAACAAGAACGGAAGCACCAGCAACACGACCGGTGACGGCAATATCGCCTACGTATTCAAAAACGGCAATCTGACCATCAATGGCGGCGACTTCAAAAACAACTATGCAAGTGCCGCTTCAGGCAACACGACCATCGGTGTCACTAGGTCGGGCGGCTCGGTCGTGCGCTCGTCCGGAAGCGTAACCATCAACGGTGGAACGTTCGAAGAGAACCGTACCGGTGAAAATGGTCAAGACAACCTTGATTTCCACGGTGGTGGTGCGATTTGGAGTGAGGGCACCCTTATCGTCAATGGCGGTTCGTTCAGTGCTAACAAAAGTTACGCGGTGAATGTGAAATCCGAATACAAGTACAAGCGACCTGCCGGTGGCGGTGCGATCTGGGCTGCCGGACGCCTGGTAGTCAATGGTGGAACGTTCCAAGACAACTGGCAGATGGGCAACGAAGACCTGTATGGGACCGGCGGCGGTGCCATCTACTTCGGTGATGGTACGAAGGATACGTCATACAACGGTAGCATGGTCATCAACGGCGGTACGTTTGATTCCAACCGTTCCATGCAGGACGGTGGTGCCATCTTCGTGACATGGAACTGCACAGCCGTGTTCCAACAGGGTACGTTCGTGAACAATTGGTCCAATCGGTTGGGTGGTGCCGTGTACACCGAAGAAGATTCAGTCAGTTATGTGACCAATGCAGTTGCATATGAGAATTATGCCGGTCATTTCGGTGGTGGTTTGTGGCTGTGCCCATCCGGTAAGGGCGTTACCAGTGACCATGGTGGCATGGCGCTCTTCGACAATGAGGCGAACACCCGGTACGACCGGACCGAAACCGGTGCCGAGATCACCCAAGACATAAAAGATGGCAAGAAATACCGCCATTCGGGTTCCCAGAACAGGGGAGTATCCGGTGCCGGTGATGATTTCTCCATCATGTATCCGAGTAAGAGCGAGCAAACGAATTACTTCCAGCTGTCGGTTGAATGGTTCACCGGGGACCATGTCACTTGGCATGATGACGGGGAACCATCTCAGAGTGCTAACGGCTATCTGTACGGCGTCAATGATTTGAGTGTCAATTCAATGGAGCGACTAACTGAAGGAAACGAATACACGAGTGACGCTACTCTCGACCCAGGTCCTGCAAACAACATCTACCATGGATATGGTTTGAAGGTTACGAAATTCGGTAGTGATCAGGCGAAACAGAATGCTAAAGATGCTTTTATAACTTTCACCAAAAATACGGCCCGACTGTCTGGTGGCGCCTTTGGCTCCAACGGTACTGTGGACTTCGTCAAGGTGTATAACGTCAGCTGGAACAAGATCAGCAGCGAAAGCAGTAACATGCTGTCTGGCTCCGAGTGGCTGCTGGTCGCACAGAATGATGGGGCTGTCAAGTCCGGTCCGATTCATCTTGATTTCGGCAATGCGACAGACTGCACCACTACGGTTTCGGCTACTGGTTCGGTTTCAGCCGCTCCGGAGGAAGGTGTGTGGTGCAAGGTTCCGGATTCCGTTACCGACAGCTACTATTCCGAATTCAAGGGAAAGTATGTGACTGTGGTTGCTGACAATTCCGGAATCGACAAGGATTCCGAAAATGGTCAGTTCCTGGTCAAAGGTCTGCGCGATGGAACATATTATCTGAAGGAGTATCGGGCTCCTGACGGGTACGTGAAGTCCGAAAAGACCTATACGTTCGCCATCAAGGAGGATCATTCCCCGACCATTTCGGAGACCGATGGAACGCCGTTGAGCAATAACTTGATCACCAATACGCCGTACGGTGGGGTCAGCTGGAGCAAGGTCGATTCCACGGACGGGATGACGGTACTGTCGGGCAGTGAATGGAAACTGCAGTCCGTCGGAAGCGACGGCAACGCTCAAGACATCACGGGTGCCGATGGCAAGGCCATTACAATCACCGACTGCATCGAAGCCGACAAGTGCTCCGCCTCGCAGAATAACCCCTATCAGGATGTCGATTCGACCAAGGATTCGTTCAAGCTCACGTATCTGCCACTCGGCACGTACAGGCTTGTCGAGACCAAGGCTCCGGACGGCTACGACCTGCCCGATGACGCAACGGTGTACTACACCTTCACCATCAAAGAGAACGATGATCGCATGAATGCCAAGCTTTACAAGGCGGATGGCGTCACTGAGGTCACTGAGAACAAGGTGCCGAACGACCGTACGAAGGGCAGTGTCATCTGGTACAAGACCGACTCCACCAAGGAAGGGAAAGGGGATGACGCCCGACTGAAGGGCTCCGAATGGTCCCTTACCCAAACCAAGGAGAAGGACAACGATATCGCTATCGGCAAGCGTAAGGCCATCACCGTGACCGACTGCATCAGCGATGACGATACGAAGTGCCCGACGGATTCACAGAACCCACAGAACCCAACGGACCGTGACGGTAAGGCTGGCGAATTCCAGCTGAAGAATCTTGACTGGGGCACGTACGAGCTTGTCGAAACCAAGGCTCCGGCCGGATCCCATAAGTCTGAGACGCCCTACACGTTCGTCATCGACAAGGACCATACCAGCCCTGCCGAGATTCAGATCAAGAACGGCACCGATCCGGTGACGGGCAACATCATCACGAATACGCCGATCACCGTCAACAGTCTGCCGTTCACCGGCACCGGTAGCCAGACGCCGCGCATGTTCCTGCCATACGTGCTGGGAACGGTCGGCGCCGGTCTGGCGGTCGGTCTTGGCCTACACGTGGCCCGTCGACGTATGGCACGGCAGGGCTGACCCCATTCATCCAAATCGTTTTCCCTTCGCTTCCGCCGCAGCCAGCGGCGGGGCGGGGCTGAACTTACCCAAAAACAACATAAATTGAAGAAAGAAGGAAGCGAAACCATGACATTCAGGAAACTTTTGGCAGGAGTGGCCGCAGCGGCCACGCTCCTGTCGGGTATGGCGTTCGGCGCCGGAAGCGCAGTGGCCGACGAAGTCGAACCTGCGACCATCACTCTCAACGGTGAGACCGGCGCGGTGAAGGGCCACACCTACAAGGCCGTGAGGATTGGCTCGTATGACCATGCATCCTTCGTCGAGAAGGATGACGTCACCTATGTCGAAAGCCTTACGGTGAACACCGAAGCCGCAGTCGCGACCGGTGCGACGACCGCTCTGAATGCGGCAGTGGCCGAGGGAACCACTTGGAATACCGGCGATTACCAAGGCAACCCGGTCGGCTATGTCGCGTCGGAAAGCGGCTACTTCACCAGCAGCCCCAACAAGCCGTGGAGCGGCAATCTGCGTAACTTCGTGAGTTCGCTGGTCAGGCAGACCGATTTCCAGGCCGCTCTGGCGACCGCCACGGCATACGCCGCCGGCACCGACAGCGATACTCTCACCATCAGTGGACTTGAAGAAGGTCTGTACGTGGTGGTCGACACCACCATCAGCAACGCTGAAAACGTTGACCATAAGCAGACTGATTCCATCCCGATGCTTGTGGGCACCAAGGTGAACGGCAAGGACTTCGAAGGCCAGCCGCTGGGCGTGGTCAACGTCAAGAACCAGACCACTTACATCGACAAGGTCATCGTCAAGAACAAGAAAGAGTGGGTTGGCACGACCGAACGCGTCGGCGACACCGTGACCTTCAAGCTCACCAGCCAGGTTCCGCTGACCGTCGGCTACCTGAACACCGCTGAGAAGCCGTACTACTTCTCCATCGGCGATACCATGAGCAAGGGCCTGACCTTCCAGCAAGTCACCTCCGTAACCATCGGTAACAAGACGCTGACCAGGGCCGATGACGGTGCCACCGCCACCGCCGACCAGTACCAGCTGACCACCACCGCCAACCAGAAGTATGACGAGTCCGATAAGGACGGCAAGGCGACCGTTCTGAAGTTCGATCTGTCCAACGCCGTGTATGCGGCTGGCCAGAACGCCTCCAACAGCAAAGCCGATGCCAAGGCCGAAGACACCATCACCGTCGTATACACCGCCAAGCTGAACAAGGACGCGGTCCATGCCGTGAATGGTGCGAACCCGAACAAGGTCACCCTCGACTACACCCACAACCCGGACGACAACACCGTGTACCACGTGCCCGGCCCGGAAGTCAAGGTGTACACCTATGACTTCGGCTTCCTCAAGGTGAAGGCCGACGGCCAGACCAGCCTCGATGGCGCCAAGTTCGTCATCAAGCAGGGCGACCAGTACTTCAGGTTCAACACGACCACCGGTCTGTGGGAGAACGGCACCAAGGACGCTGATCCGGTGGATGCCGACAAGTTCACCGGAACCAACGGCGTCTTCGAGTTCAAGGGTCTCGCCGAAGGTACCTACGACGTTGTGGAAACCGACGCTCCGGCCGGCTACCTGTCCACCACCAAGGCCAAGTTCCAGGTGGTCATCACCTCCACCAACAAGGACAAGGACGGTAACGTTCTGGGCACCGAACACAAGATCGAGTTCGTGAACGGCAATACCGGCTTCAACCTGTTGACCAACCTCAATGCCGACGGTACTGCCGCCGAAGGTGGCGCGAAGGTGAAGAACCTGAAGTCCATCACCCAGCTGCCGCTCACCGGTGCCGCAGGCATCGCGATCTTCGGTGTGATGGCCGCCCTGGTCATCGGTGCCGGTCTCGCGGTCGGCATGAAGCGCCGTGGCATCGCCAGCCGTCTGGCATGATCGGGGCCTGAAACCCCCACGTCGATCATGACCGTAACGCCGCCCCATACGACCCATCCGGGCCGGTGGGACGGCGTTCCCGATTCCCAAGGGCCGCGTATGGCGGCATGCGTCGGAAAGGAAACCCATGGCACAGCAGGAGCCGGTGCGACGGTACGACACGTTGTCGTTCGACGAGGCGTTGGACGTGTCGGACGTGATGCGCGAACGACGCACATTACGACGCATATCGCAGGTACTTGCCGTGCTCACGGTATTGCTGATCGGCGGCGGTCTGCTGCTCGGCGCGTATCCGTTGGCCCTGCAGGGGAAGTCAAGCCGTGCACTGGCTTCGCAAAGCGAGCAGGTGAGCAAAAAGGTCGACGGATGGCCATTCCCCCAAGCGCGCGACCAACTGCGTGCCGCCACGGAATACAACGCCAAGCTGGCGGCCAGCGGTCAGCCGGTCCTGGGCGAGGCGGTCGATCCATTTGACATCGCCAACGGCAGCAGCCAGGCTTCCAGCCAATCCGACTCCAAGGCATCCAAGGACGCCGAATACCAAAGTCTTCTGGATACCGGCAACGGGGTCATGGGAGCAGTCGAGATCCCGAAGATAGACGTCGATCTGCCTATCTACCACGGTACGGGGGAAGACCAGCTCGCCATGGGTGTCGGGCATTTGTACGGCACCAGCCTTCCCGTGGGCGGGACGAGCACGCACACCGTCATCACCGGCCATCGCGGACTGGTCAGATCGCCCATGTTCACGCGGCTCGACGAGATGGTGAAGGGCGATTTCATCTACCTGAAGGTCATGGGCGAGACCTTGGCCTACCAGGTGGACGACATCAGCGTCATCAAACCGGATGACACGTCGAAGCTGCGCGTGGTCGACGGGCAGGATCGGATCACGCTGATGACGTGCACCCCGTATGGCGTGAACACGCACAGGCTGCTCGTGTCCGGACACAGGGTGGACATTCCCGAACCGGCACCCGACCCGACCGACCTGCATGATTGGCGGACCATCGGCATCTGGTCATGCGCAGGCATACTCACGGTCGGCTGGCTGCTGGTCTGGCTGGTCGGTCGGTTGCGTCACGGCGTATGGCGGCGCATGCGTCATGCAACCCGTATCTATGTCCGCATCCAACGTTCCGGCCGGCAGGCGAGTGCGAAACATCGTTAAGGAGGCACGATGAGCAAGGATTTCACCAGAAAAGAAGTCGAATATCTACGGTCCGTTCCCGCAGTCAAAAAGGTCGCGAAGAACCGGATCACCTATGCGCGTGCATTCCAGTTGTACTGCATGGCCAGATATCTGCGGGGCGACGGGCCGACCGCGATTTTTCGCAGCGTAGGTCTCGATCCGGATGTCGTCGGGCGGAAACGCATCGAACGTTGCATCGCACGGTGGAAGCAGGATGAGCAGTTGATGGCGGAAGCACAGCAGATGAATCCCGATGCGGCACCCGACGTGCGTGACAGGATCATTCTGGTGCAATGCAGTCAGATCAAGGAATTGACGCAGCAACTGTCGGAATTGCAGAAGCGTCTCGCCGACCTCATCTACGAGGTGAATGCGCAGGATGCGGGAGCCCTGCCTACCGACGATTCCGATTCGCTCTGATAGACAAGCGGAAGGTGAGACCGCATGCAACGATCATGCAGGTAACGTACCGAAACTTTTTTGGGAACGTTCACGGAAAATTTGGTGTCGTTGTTTCGGAAATCCCCTTAACGGGGTTTATGATGATTCTCGTCGGACTGCGGCGACGATGGCTGTAGCCCCCGAACACAGTACCTTTGCTTAAAGGAGAGCACCTATGGTCTATCGCATGATTTTCAACCAGACCGCATACTTCGGCCGTGGCGCCATCAAGGAGATCCCGGGCATCGCCAAGTCCCATGGCTTCACCAAGGCATTCATCGTCACCGATCCGGTACTGCTTGAAACCGGTACCGCCAAGAAGGTCACGGACGTGCTCGACGAGGCAGGCATGCCGTATGAGGTGTTCAGCAACGTCAAGCCGAACCCGCCGGTCGAATGCATTCAGGACGGCGTGGCCAAGTTCGCCGCATCCGGCGCCGACTTTCTGATCGGCCTGGGCGGTGGCTCCCCGCAGGACACCTGCAAGGGCATCGGCATCATCACCGCCAATCCGGAGTTCTCCGACGTGCTCTCGCTTGAGGGCGTAGCAGACACCAAGAACCCGTCCGTACCGATCTTCGGCGTGCCGACCACCGCCGGCACCGCGTCCGAAACCACCATCAACTATGTGGTCACCGACACGGCCAACAAGCGCAAGTTCGTGGCCGTCGACCCGCATGACATTCCGATCGTCGCCTTCGTGGACCCGGATCTGACCGATTCCATGCCGCGCGGACTCAAGGTCGCTACCGGCGTTGATGCCCTGACCCACGCCATCGAGGGATACATCACCCCGGGTGCGTGGAGCCTGTCCGACTGCCTGTCGATGCAGACCATCCGCATGATCGCCAAGAACCTCGCCAAGAGCGCCGACGGCGACATTCCGGCTGGCGAGCAGATGGCCTACGCCTCCTATATCACCGGCATGGCCTATTCCAACGTCGGCCTTGGCCTGGTGCACGGCATGGCACACCCGCTGGGTGGCCGCCTCGGCGTGGCACACGGCGTGGCCAACGGCATTCTGTTGGCTCCGGTCATGGAATACAACAAGGACTTCACCGGAGAGAAGTACCGTGACATCGCCGATGCGTTCGGAGTCGAAGACGCCTACACCGGCGATCTCGACAAGGTGCGCGAAGAGGCCGTGCAGGCCGTACACCAGCTCACCGTCGACCTGAAGAACCCGACCACCATCTCCGAGGTCGGCGCCACCGAGGCCGATTTGGACGCGCTTGCCAACGACGCCTTCCACGACGTGTGCACGCCAGGCAATCCGCGTCAGGCCACGCAGGAAGACATCCTCGCCATCTACAAGAGCCTGATGTGAGCCCGATCCTCACGATATGAGCCGATCATGGCACGAATCGTGAGGATCCGACGTCGATAATCAATCGTGGCGCGTATCCCATGAATCCACCTCGAAAAAATTCGGGTGTGCCTTCACGGGATACGCGCCACGATTCCTTTGGACGGTCGGAATGCATGCATTCACGCCGGGATTGTGGGGCCGTAGGGGGATGGCGGCTTACTCGTGCTTTTCGCTCCACTCCTCATCGGTGGGAGTGTCATCATATAGCTCGCGGCCCTCCTGCTCGGCCAACTCCATCTGCTCGTTGATCCATGCGGCCTCGGCCGGATTGATATCCGCCGTGTCAAGCACCTTCTGCCACACCGGATACAGCATATGCATCACCGGATAGAGCGCAGTGATGAGAATCTCCGGCTTATGCTTGCGCGAATGCTGCGGATGCGCATTGAACGTGTTCTTGAACCGGCGCATATAGTTCAGGAACGACGTGGGGGAGGTGTCCATGCGGCGCGCGCTGATGCCGGCAATCATGCGCGGGCAATACACCGTCTTCATATCCTTGCCAAGCAGATGCAACGAAATATCGATATCCTCATGCATCACATCGGACTTGTCGCGGCACACCTCACCGGCAATCGCATGCCATGCGGACGCACGCAACGCCATATTCGAACCAAACAGCAACGGCTGACCATCATCGGCCTTGTAAATGCGCTTACGGGTGGAATTGTCACTGCGAAGCCCGAAATGACGACTCGGCATATCGTAGTACATCACTGGACCGGTGGCGCCCATGGCCTCCGGATCCTCGGTGAAGATGCCGGCGACCACCTCGACCCAATCCGGGCGGATCATGCAGTCGGCATCGAAACGGCCCAGCACATCACCCGTAGCATGGTTCAGGCCATAATCACGCGTGGGAATCAGCCCCTGCTCCTCATCCTGATGCAACAGGCGCACCGGAGCCTCGGGATGATCCTTCATGAACTGCTCGACCACGGCGACGGTCGAATCGGTGGAGCGGTTATCGACGACAATCACCTCATGCGGCATCACGGTCTGCCTAGTGGCGTTGAGCAGGCAATCGTTGATACGCTCCGCTTCATTCCATGCAGGGATGATAATTGAAACGTTCAGCATGCCTACAAGAATATGTGCCAGTCCGTACACGGTGCCTGTCGCTACAATAAGGAGCCATGAGCGAACGCGTACGGCACATGAATGAAACGACGGACGATACGATGGCTGCCGAAGACACCACGAATACGGCGAAAACCATGGCGGATGACGGGCAACGCTGGGATCTGGGCACCCTGTTCCCGGCGAAGGGCGATTCCAGAAGACCACCGGAATGGCTAGGACGCGCCCTGCTGTACATCGCCATCGCCATCGTAGTGTTCAGCTTCTGCTGGCGCTCCTGGGGGCAGATCGCGTATCTGGTCATGGACATCGTGGTATCCCTGTTCCTTGCGCTCGCAGTGGAACCGGTGGTGGTGCCGCTGGTCAAGCATGGCTGGAAACGCGCCTTCGCGTCGCTGTTCGCGCTGGTGCTGCTGGCGGTGATCCTATGTACGCTGTTCGGTCTGTTCGGCAACATGTTCGTGCAGCAGGTGATCGCCATGATCAACGGCCTGCCCGACCTGTACAAGCAGATCTGCGACTTCGTAAGTCAGTACACGAATTTCGAACTGCCGGAGATCAACAGCCTCGGCAGCGAAATCCTCAAGAACATACAGACCTCCTGGGTCACCGATTTCGCCGGCACGGCCCTGAGCACGGTATCCGGCCTGTTCTCCTTCCTGCTGAACCTCATGACCATCGTGATGACCACGTACTACATCTCCGCAGCAGGCCCGAAACTGCGTCGCGCCGCCTGCCAGTGGATGGCGCCGGCCGCACAGCGCCGCTTCCTGTTCGTCTGGACCGTCAGCCAGGGGCAGATCTCATCCTTCCTGTTTTCCCGCGCGATTCTCGCATTGCTCAACGCCACCTTCACCGCCATCTGCCTTGAGGTCCTGCATGTGCCGTATTGGCTGCCGTTGGCGCTGTTCTGCGGCGTCACCTCGCAGTTTATCCCGATGCTCGGCACCTATATCGGCGGTGCGCTGCCGGTGCTGTTCGCATGGGGCAACCGTGGCATCTGGTACGGCATCGCCGTACTCGCATTCATCTGCGTCTACCAGCAGATCGAAAACCTGATCTTCGCGCCGAAGATCTCGCAACGTACCATGAACATCAACGATGCCGTCGCCTTCCTCGCCGTGCTCGCCTTCGGTTCGCTGTTCGGCGCGCTCGGTGCATTCCTGGCGCTGCCGGTCACCGCTTCCATCCAGACCATCTTCCGCACCTACACCAAACGGTACGATCTGGTCGATTCCCCGCTGATGAACGATCCGGTTCCGGAAAAGAAGTCGAAGGTGGTGGAAGGCGCCGAGGCGATCAGCGAGCGTGTGCTGCATCACATACCGCGTGCCGTGCAGGGTCTGT
>OGSB01000431.1_pt1 | contig 14273 bp, 12 predicted proteins | sample 1573741 | NCBI WGS metagenome assembly OGSB01 (sample SAMN03295824, study PRJEB24534) | human gut metagenome | isolation source: fecal sample 5 from infant 3 | host: Homo sapiens | place: USA: Pittsburgh, PA | collected 2014-07 | reverse complement strand
GTATATAAGCTTTTTGTGTCAAACACATGACAATAAATTTTTAGAATTTAAGAACTTTTTGCCAATTTTTTTGCCTGTTTAATTACAGTATTAATTCCATTTACTACACTATCAGGATCTACAACTGCAAATGGTTCTTCTTCAACAGTCTCTACGTATAATGTTGATATTTCAGAATTTCCTAGCTTCATTAATGGTTCACTCTCATTATTACTTATAATATAAAGAGGTTTTTTTGAAAGCAATCCATCACTTTGACTATTTGATGTGTTTTTATATAAATTTTCTATTTCATTTTTTACTGCTTCCGTATAATTTTTTCTATTTTTAAAACTATTGAATTCCTCTAATTCACTTCCACTTAAACTATTTATAAAAGTTGAATTATTTAATGTAAGATTCATCTTATCTAGTAATGATGTTAAGGAAACATTTGAACCAGCATATTCTATTTGACTTCTTAAATATGGAATTAAAATCTGTTTATTTGTTTCTTTTTGAAATAAATCACTTTCATTAATTGGATTAACAAGTACAACCCCTGCTACTGATTCTGGATATAGATTAGCAAAATTAGTAGAAATTAAACTTCCATATTCCTCACCAACTAAAATATATGGCTCTGCTGCACCAGCTTTTCTTAACAATAACTTTAATTGTTTTGCCTGTTCTTCTGGACTTAATCGTGCTCCACCATCATTAAATCCATATCCTCTTCTGTTATAAACAAAAGTTGAAACCTTATCTTCCTCTTCTAAAATCTTGCTTACTTTATCCCACTCATATAAATTAGTTCCTATTGATCCATCAAAAATTATTGTATATTCTCCGCTTCCTTTAAGTTTATACTCAATTTTTTTACCATCAAGTCTTACATATTTGAAACGTGATTTTAGTTTCGAATTATCAATTAAATTACCTATACTCTGTATTAAAAAACCTATAGCTAACAATCCTACTAAAAAAATAGCGCATCTTTTTAATATTTTTATCTTACTTACTTTTTCTTTATCTAGTTTATACAATCCATTAGAATGAGATAATAATTTCATAATATAAATTACCCCTCCGCTAATTTTAGATTAGGCTTTGCATTAATATTTAAATCAGATTCTGAACCATCCATGAACTTAAAGTAAGCAGCACTCCCAATCATTGCCGCATTATCTGTACATAATATTGGTTCTGGGAATAATATTTCTATACCTCTTTTAGCTCCTTCTTTTATTAGAGTTTCTCTTAAACATGAGTTCGAAGCAACTCCTCCTGCCACAGCAATTTTCTTTAGTTTTCTTCTTTCACATGTTAAAAACACATTATTTTTTAAAACATCAACAATAGCTTTCTGGAACGAAGCTGCAATATCTGCTTTATTTATTTCTTCATCCTTCATCTTTGCTTTGTTTAAATAGTTTAAAACTGCTGATTTCACTCCACTAAAAGAAAAATCTAATGTATCATCATGGAATTTAGCTCTTGGAAACTCTATAGCATTTTCATTTCCTTCTTTAGCTAACTTATCAATTTTAGGACCTCCAGGATATCCAAGACCTAGTGCCCTGGCTACTTTATCATAAGCTTCTCCAGCTGCATCATCTCTTGTCTGTCCTATAACTTCAAATTCTCTATATGATTTTACATGCACAATGAATGTATGTCCTCCAGATACAACTAATGAAACAAACGGTGGCTTTAAATCCTTATGTTGAATAAAATTAGCACAAATATGACCTTGTATATGATTTACTGGTATTAATGGTTTATTTGAACCTAATGCTAATCCTTTTGCATATTGAAGTCCAACAAGTAATGCTCCTACTAAGCCTGGACCGTACGTTACTCCTATTGCATCAATATCATCTAATTTAAGTCCTGCTTCATCAAGTGCAGCTTTAACAACACTATCAACTACTTCTATATGCATTCTCGATGCTACTTCAGGAACTACACCTCCATACTTTTTATGTGTATCTATTTGAGATGCAATTACATTAGATAAAACTTCTCTTCCGTTAACTACAACTGCTGCTGATGTCTCATCACAGCTTGATTCTATTGATAAAATTATCTTCTTATCCATCTTTATACCTCTTCTTATATCTTTATGTTATATAAAGTATCAAATTACTATAATTAATTGTATATTACAAATTTTAAACTTATCCTACATTATTTATTAAAACTTTATTAACAAACTAATAACATTAAGTAAATTACAAATTAAGCAAATTTTGTTTGATAAAAAGTCAAATAAATATTATTACTATATACATTAGTAACTGTAAATTATTATATCAAATTGAATATATTTAATTCTTACATTAATCTTAATAATCCCCAAATATTATACTTTATATATACAATATTATCAATTTTTCATTATTGTATAACATAATAATATACTGTATAGTTTTAATTATAAGAAATTTATCTTTTAAGGAGATATAAAATGACAGATTACGCTAAAGTAGTGGTAAAAGGATCACCTATTACTAAATCAAATTTTAAATTACATAATATTAATGGACGTGCAATACTTCCTGATAATTCTGGTAAGTATCATGATAGATATGCTTTATACGAACAAGAAATAGCTCTTCTTGCAAGAAGTCAAAATCCTGATATTGTTTTTTCTGAAAGCCTCATTGCTATCTTAAAAGTATATTATAAAAGTGACAAAAGACACCCTGATACTATTAATATTACTAAAAGTATCTTTGATGGTATAGAAAAAAGTGGCTTAATTGTGAATGATGCGCAGATAACTAAAATCTTCACTGAAGAATATTATGATAAAGATAATCCTCGCTTTGAATTAGAACTATTTGCTGAAAGTCAATATAACTTTAATTATAATATTACTAAAAAAGATATACCTTGTAATCCAAAATTATATTCCCCTATAAAAAAGAGTATTATTAAGAATAAGGATACTTCTTTAAATTCATCAAAAAAACAAGCATCCAATGATAATGATAAGCTCTGTAGTATATGCAATAAAATTACAGATCCAAACAATTGTATAAAAGCTGACGGTGGAAAAACAATAATATGTAAAAAGTGTTTTGGAAAATTGTTTTGATAAAAGGAGGATATTAAATGAATAATCATATTGACATTATCTTTTTTGGAGATAGCCTTACATTTGGATATGGCGTTTCAAAAGAAAAATCATGGGTATACCTCATAGCCAATAAGCTTAATTTAAGTTATATTAATAATGGAAAAAATGGTGATACTACACCTTCTATGCTTTCAAGATTTTATTCAGATGCATTAAAATATAATCCACATACAATATTTATTATGGGCGGAACTAATGATCTTCTATGTGGAAGAAGCATCTCATCTATTATTGAAAATATAGAAATAATGATTCAAGATTCTTATAATATAAATGCTAAAGTTATTATAGGAATTCCTCCTAAAATAATAGGATCAATGGCAAATGAGTTATTTATTCCATCTTCTTTTTATAGCTATGCTGAAAAAAGCCTTACTCAATTAAGAGATTCTTTAATATTACTTTCTCATAAATATAAAACTGACATAATCGATTTCTACAGTCTTGAATTAACCCAGGATTTGTATATTGATGGATTACATCTATCTTCTGAAGGAAATAATATTATGTATAAAGAAGCAGTAAAAATACTTAACTAGTATTTTTACTGCTATAATGTTATTCTAAAACTCTTTATATTATGAAAAATATTTTTTTATATATGATGCTGCTTTTTCCCCACATTCAATACCATCAATTTCAGATATCTTAAGCACATCTTCTCCATATACTATATTCCCACATGCAAAAAAACCATCTGTAGAAGTCATATAATCATTAACTTTAGGACCTAAAGTTCTTTCATCAATCTCTATATTTAATTTTTTTATTCTTACGGTTTCTGGTATAAAACCAACTGAAAGTAATAAGCAATCACATTCTTTATTTATTGTGCTTCCATCTTCTAAATTTAATAATTTTACTGAATTTATTCTTGTATTTCCTTCTATGCCAATTATTCTAGATTTCTCTATTATTGATATTCCAAACCCATCTATAATATCATTTATTTCTTTACTTTCAACATTTTTAAAACTATCTTCAAGAACAACTGCTGACACTGATCCACCTTCGATAAGTAATCTTCTTGCCAAAAGAAATCCCCATCTATCTTTTGCTGTTATTATCGCATTTTTCCCTGGAATATATCCATCAAGATTAACTATTCTCTGTGCCTCTCCTACAGTAAATATTCCTGTTAAAGTATTAGTAGAAATCATTATATTTCCTGAATACTTTTCTCTTGCACCCATTGCAAAAATAATTGCTTTCGCATTTACTTCTTTTACTCCTTCACTTGGACTAACGTATGTTACTACTCTATCTCTATTAATATCTAAAACATTAGAATTAAGAATAATTTCTATATTTTCTTTCTGAATTTCATCTTTTATGTATTGAATATACTCTGGACCAGTAACATATTCGCCTATTAACTTCTTACCAAATCCATTGTGAATACATTGATTTATTATTCCTCCAACTGACGATTCTTTTTCAATTACTAAAATTTTACCTATTCCTTGTCTAGCAGCACCTAATGCAGCTGTCATTCCTGCAATTCCTGCTCCTATTATAATCAAATCATAACTTGGCATTTATCATACCTCCATGTAATTTTTTCTTTTTTTATATTTCATATACTTTAAGTCTTTAAAATTTCAATATATAATATAATTATACATTATATTATAATATTTTAAAGTTAGTGGTGATTTAAATGAATTTACTCCCAATAATCCTTTACCTTATAGGTGTTGTTGGAATTATAATATCTCTTTTATTAATTGTTTTTGCAATTAAAAGAGGTGCTAAATCTTCTTTAAACCTTGTGGGAATAGTTTTTCTTTTATCAATAATTCTAATATCTGCTGGAACTGGAATAACATTTTTCAAGAAAGAATCCTCTTTTGAGCAAGTGGAAACACAACTTTCAACCCAGCCTATTGATAAAGAAATTAAAGTTACTGAAGCTTCAATTGATGATTTAAACTTCCAATATAAATTATATTCATTAGGAAGTAGTACAAATAAGAATGCTGAAATGACTATTAACAATAATTCAGATAGTATCTTTAATGGTGAAATTAAGCTTACATTTACTGATTCTTCTCAAACAGTAACTGATACTCTCTCTCTACCAATTAAGAATTTTATGCCGAATACATCCTATAAGCCTACTGCTCTTGTTAGTAGTAATGCAGTAAACTTAGATTATTCCTTTTCTGGAAAATTTGATACTAACATTGATAAAAACATACCATTTACAATAAAGAAAATAACATTTGGAAATAAATTTTTCAGATTTGATGTTTCTGTAGAAGATACATCTTCACAGAATTTAAATAATATTTGCAATCAATTTGCTGCTCAATATGATTTAAGTCTCTGTGATGGATTTCTAATTTATTTTTATCCTTCAACAGAAAATGTAAATGTTAATTTTAATGATGCTATTGGTGATTTTCACCTAGATAATGTAAGTAAAAAATCAAAACTTATAATTTATTAAAATTGTTTTTCTCTATAAGCATATACATAAATAAAGGACTATAAATACTATGATTTTTAAATCAAGCATTTATAGTCTTTCCATTTATATTACTTTCCTGCAACAGATAATTCTTTTACAATTACTGATGGTGATCCAATACTGCTCATAGGAAATTTCAAATCACTTCCTACAGTTTCAATATCCTTAAGTAGTGTAAAGAAATTTCCTGCAACTGTTATCTGTTCCACAGGGAATGTCTTTTTACCATTTTCAATCATGAAACCTTTAGCTGCTAATGAAAAATCTCCTGTTACAGAGCTTGCACCTGCATGCAATCCAGCAAATTCAGTTATTATTACTCCATCTTTAACTTCTTCACAAAGTTCATCAAAAGATTTATTTCCTGGTTCTATATAAAAATTAGTAGCACTTATTCCTACAATTGAAGCGTAAGACCCCTTGAATCCATTCCCTGTCGACTTAACCCCTGCCTTATTCGCTGTTTTTAAATTATAGAGCAATGTATTTAATTTACCACTACTTATAATTTCCTTTCTATAAGTAGCAACTCCTTCATCATCAAAAGCTGTTGTTCCTAATCCATCCTTTAAATGTGGATCATCAATTAGATTTACAACATTAGATGCTATAACTTCTCCTTCTTTCCCCTTTAAAAGAGATAATCCCTTCTGAGCTTGCTCAGCATCGAATATTGAGTCAAAAGTTCCAAGAAGAGAAACCATAGCCTCATTGTTAATTATTATTTTATATTTTCCAGAACTGATACTTCTACCACCAACTCTTGATAATGCTTCATTAAGTCCATCTTTTGCTATATTTTCTGGATTTACATCACTTATTTTTTCTGCTACAACATATCCCATTCCATCATATTTCTGATCATTATCCTCAATTATAGGAATAACATAAGCTGTGAGATGATTTCTTTCATTTTTTAAATTTAGTCCCTTACTATTTACTATTCCATAAGTTGATTTTCCATAACCAATTCCACATCCAGAAAAATTCACAACTTTATCACACTGCTTTTTACATTGTTCTTCCATTTCAAGTGCAAGTTTTATAAGTTCATCTGGTTTCACATTATCAAGCTCTTCCTTATAACAATCTAATTTTTTATATTCTTTATCACCTTCATAAATAAATTGTGTATCATCATTTTCTATTGCTAATGCAGCACTTTTAGCATTGCTAATAACTGTGTTAATAGCTTCTTCATCTAATATTTCAGTATAAGAATATCCCATTTTACCATTAAACATTCCTCTAAAAGAAAGACCAAATGCAGTATTAAGCTTATATTTTTCAACTTCACCCTCATAAATATTTATGTTTAAACTTTCAGCATCTGAATAATAAATTTCGCATTCTTCAAAACCAGATTTTTTTGCTTCCTTAAAAAGTTCTTCTTTAAATAATTTAAAATCCATTATTATCTACCTCCTACAGTTATATTCTTTACTCTTATCATTGGCTGCCCTACATTAGTTGGAATACTTCCTGAAGATGATCCACAAACACCTTGAGCTAGTTCTAAATTATCTCCAACCATATCTATTTCCATAAGAACATCACTACCTTTACCTATAAGACTTGCACCTCTTACTGGTTCTTGAATTACACCATTTTTAACAAGATATCCTTCTTGAACTGAAAAGTTAAATTCACCTGTTACAGGATTTACAGAACCACCACCAAGTTTTTTGGCATATAATCCATTATCAATAGATTTTATTATATCTTCTGGTTTATCTGTTCCTGCTGCAATATAAGTATTAGTCATTCTTGATGTAGGTTGATATTTATAACTTTGTCTTCTTGAACTTCCTGTAGGCTCCATATTCATACGTCTTCCATTAAGCTTATCTATCATATATCCCTTTAAAATACCATTTTCTATTAATACATTTTTCTGTGTTTTATTTCCCTCATCATCAATATTTAAAGATCCCCATGCGTTAGGAATAGTTCCATCATCAATTGCTGTAACCTTTGAAGATGCTATCTTTTGACCTAATTTTCCTGCAAAAACTGAATTTCCTTTTGCAACAGCTGTAGCTTCCAATGCATGCCCGCATGCTTCATGGAATATTACACCTCCAAACCCATTATCAATTGCTACAGTCATATTACCTGCTGGGCAATTTTTTGCATGAAGCATTGTATGAGCTATTCTCGCTGCTTCTATTCCTGCTGCTTCTGCATCAATAGTTTCAAACATCTCAATTCCCATGTGTCTTCCTGGACCTTGAAATCCAGTCTGATTTTCATTCTCCTTAGATGCTACAGCACTTACTCCTAATCTTGTTCTTATTCTTTTATCCTCAACATATAATCCATCTGTATTGGCTATTAATATACTCTGTTCTTTATCAGAATAGCTTGATATAACTTGTGAAATATCACTATTATAATTCTTAGCTCCGTTGTATGCACTCTTTAATATTGATATTTTTCTTTCATATTGTACATCTTTAGGATAATAAAGTATCGGATGTATTGTCTCTATTTTTTTCTCTGACAACACAATGCTCTTTTCTTCTTTTACATCACCTAATGCTAGAGCAGCTCTATATGCTGTTTCTAAAAGACTATTTAAGCTATTATTATTTGTATATGCATAAACACTTTTTAATCCCTTAAAGATTCTTATTCCTATACCATAACTTCTTCCCCCTATAGCATCCTGAACCTTACCATCCACTAATGATATAGAATTATTAATTGAATCATCTTCAAATATTTCTGCAAAGTCTCCTCCTGTTATTAAGCATTTAGCTAAAACTTGTGAAACGATATTTTTAGATAACATGAAACTCCTCCTTATAATTTTTTTATTATTTATTATACTTAATTGAAATAAATCTATTTTCTATGAGTATCGTAACTATTTATGTTTTCATAGATACTTATTTAAATAAAATTTAATCATAAACTAATACAATATATAAGTTTATGTAATTGTCAGTTTATTATTTTACTCATATTAATAATTATAATATTAAGTTCATCAATAGAGAATACCTAAGTTTTTAAAGTATTAATTCTATCATTTAATTAAGACCTAATTTTCTTCATTAAATTTATTTCATAAAATATTTAAAATTAAATAATAATAGAGTGAGTATAAAAACACACTCACTCTATTATTATTTGTTATTAAAATTTTAAATCTAAAAGATAAATTCTAAATATAACTATTCTATTTTTTAAATATTTTATCTGAAATTATAAATTCTAAAGTACCCATATAACCTGGAGCAACTTCATATTCATCAAAACATATAACAAGATTTCCATCATTATTTATATAGAAATCCTGATTTTCTTTTATCTTATCAAAAGAGTCTATAACTTCTTCGTTTTCATCAGATTCTAGAAAATATATTAAATTACTGTCTTTTTTCATATTCTCTATCATTTGAGCCTTTATATCATTACTTATCTCTTCAATATAATTCTCACCTTCAAACAACATAGGTAATGTAAGTACAATTTGCTTATTCTTATCTATTGTATAATGCTTTTTTGTTGTATATGATGATGCCTGAATTTCTTCTTTAGTTATTTCTATTGATAAGAAGCTATCATTATCTGCTTTTATTTTATAGTCAGAACCTACATACTTCATTTGATTATTTATTGATGGAAATTCTTCTATTAGTTCTTCATAGATTTTTTTACCATTTTCAATGAATTCTTTATTAAGATTTTCCTCTAATTGCTTATTTTCCAAACCTTCTATTGCTGGTACTTTTATATCTGCTTCAACATTATTTTTCTTTAATGTATAATTTTTAACTGTAACTAATTTCACTATATTACCTACAATAGGAATATCTGAAACTACATCTGCGAATGCTGGACTTATATTTATTCCAAATATAATTGCTAATACTGCGGCTGAACCTATAATTTTTTTATTAACTATGCTTTTTCTATCGACTTTTTTTATTGACTCTTTTACAACATCATCAAGATTTTCAGGAATTTTTATATCCATATATTCCTTTTTTAAATCATTTATATTTTTCATAAAACTAACACTCCCCTATATCTATTTTTAATTTTTTTAACCCTGCATATAATCTTGTCTTAACTGTATTTGGATTTTCATCTAATATATCGGCAATATCATTTATCTTCATATCTTCAAAGTATCTTAAAATTATAATTGTTTTATATGTTTCATCTAATTCATCTAATGCTTTATATAAATCTAAGTCCTTATATTGATCTGACTTACCATTATTTATAATTTCAGAAATATCTATCATATCATTATATTTTTTATTCTTTCTTATATAGTCAATACTTGTTCTAATAACTATCTTATAAAACCATGATTTTACTTTTTCTATTTCCTTCAAACTTTCAATTGAAATTAGAGCTTTAATAATTGATTCTTGTATAACATCTAGTGAATCAGCTTCATTTTTCACATAAGAATAAGCTAATCTATAATAATACTCTCTATTTTCTATTATATATTTTTCCACTTTTTTTCTTTTTAAAATTGCAAGCACTTTTATACCTCCTTTATTTTAGTTTTATCAATCTTTCATAAAACATTAATCAATATTTTAAACTTTTAAATTAACAATCCCAGCAAAACAAAATATAAATTATTTATTTCTATTTAATAGACGATTTATACTATATAAAAAGTTTTGCACATAATAAAACAAAATAATTCAGTAGATAAAAAATAGAGTCCCCATTAGGCACTCTAATCAATACGCTTATAGTAAACTTATATTAAAAAAATTAAAAATGCTTATGTAATCTATATAAATATATAGAAACATAAACATTTTTAGTGTTTATAATTATTTTATAACTCTAAATTCATATCCATTATCTTTAAAATGACGAATTATATTAGTTAATGATTTAGCTGTTTCTTCTTTACCATAAGTATCATGCATCAATAAAACAACTTTTTGTTTATTTCCAGATGTTTCAATTACTTGTTGAACTAATTGATCAGCATTTTTTTTAGGACCTTCTGCATCTTTAGATAATGCATTCCAGTCAATATAACTGTATCCATTTTCTTTAAAATATTTATCTAAAGGTTCTGTACCCTTCCATGTCATATGACCCCCTGGAAGCCTTATAGCCTTAGTAGAAAAATCATCTCCTAATACCTTTTTCAAAGATGCATCAGTTCTTTCCACTTCGCCTTTAAAGTTATCCACATTAACAATTTTATTTGGATATAAATAATTATAATTATGTGAATAACTGTGAATACCTATAGCATTACCTTCTGAAATAGTTCTTTTTATAAGTTCCTTATTCTCAGCGCTTGAATCAACAGCTTTTCCAAGAACAAAAAAAGTTCCATGTACATTCTCAGATTTAAGAACATCTAAAATCTGAGGTGTGACAGTTTCTGATGGTCCATCATCAAAAGTAAGATATACAACTTTAACACCATCAGCACCATCTGGCATTTGACCTTTCATTTGCTGATCTAAATATTTTTGAACAAATTCTGGACTATCATGTGGTATATCAGAATTCTCTGAACTTACCTGATTAGAATTTTTATTATCTGAATCTCCATTATCATTATCCTTGTTATTGTTCTTATCATTTAAAACAATCTGATCGTCTTTTGCTTGTACAGTATCTATATATGAAATAAATCTCTGAGCCATTACTGCACTACCTGCAATTACTAAAAGAGCTATACTCGTACATAAAATAATTATTTTTGTTTTATAAATATTTTTTGCCTTATTTTTGTTACGTCTTGGTTTGTACCTCATTTTTATACCCCACACAACATTTATATCTAAAAAGGATTATTAACTACTAAATTTAGAATAAATATAGTAATTTCATCCCCCTAATTAAGTATAAGTACTATCTCTGTTTTTTACAATAATAAAAATATGAATTATAGGCTTATTTCTTAGTGAAAATTTAGGTAATTAGTAATATACCTTCAAATAATGTTAAATTATTAGCCATTATTTACGTATAACCTCTATATAGTATCAATTATATTGGTAATTTTACAATTCTTAAGAAAATTATAACAGTATATTTAGTACATTAATTTTTCACAAAAAAAAAGCCGATTTCTCGACTGAATAATTTCAAATTTATTTCCATAAAAAAAATGGCTCCGCGAAGAGGACTCGAACCTCCAACCTATCGGTTAACAGCCGAGTGCTCCACCATTGAGCTATCGCGGAACATTATTGAAAAAACTATTGTTCTTTCAAAATTGCATATTAATTGTATATTACAACTTGATTATATTGGTCAAGCCCTCGACCTATTAGTATCAGTCAGCTAAATACGTTACCGCACTTACACCTCTGACCTATCAACCTTGTAGTCTTCAAGGGGTCTTACTAGCTTATGCTATGGGAAATCTCATCTTGAGGTGGGCTTCACACTTAGATGCTTTCAGCGTTTATCCCTTCCCGACTTAGCTACCCAGCTATGCTTCTGGCGAAACAACTGGTACACCATAGGTCAGTCCATCCCGGTCCTCTCGTACTAAGGACAGCTCCTCTCAAATTTCCTACGCCCGCGACAGATAGGGACCGAACTGTCTCACGACGTTCTGAACCCAGCTCGCGTACCGCTTTAATGGGCGAACAGCCCAACCCTTGGGACCGACTACAGCCCCAGGATGCGACGAGCCGACATCGAGGTGCCAAACCTCCCCGTCGATGTGGACTCTTGGGGGAGATAAGCCTGTTATCCCCAGGGTAGCTTTTATCCGTTGAGCGATGGCCCTTCCATGCGGAACCACCGGATCACTAAGCCCGACTTTCGTCCCTGCTCGACTTGTAGGTCTCGCAGTCAGGCTCCCTTATGCCTTTACACTCTACGAACGATTTCCGACCGTTCTGAGGGAACCTTTGGGCGCCTCCGTTACATTTTAGGAGGCGACCGCCCCAGTCAAACTGCCCACCTAACAATGTCCTGTCACCAGTTTCATGGCATCCAGTTAGAACTTCAATACTATCAGGGTGGTATCCCAACAACGACTCCATTAAGGCTGACGCCCTAATTTCCCAGTCTCCCACCTATCCTGTACAGACAATACCGAAATTCAATGCTAAGCTACAGTAAAGCTCTACGGGGTCTTTCCGTCCAATCGCGGGTAGCGAGCATCTTCACTCGCACTACAACTTCGCCGGATTCACAGTTGAGACAGTGCACAAGTCATTACGCCATTCGTGCGGGTCAGAACTTACCTGACAAGGAATTTCGCTACCTTAGGACCGTTATAGTTACGGCCGCCGTTTACTGGGGCTTAAGTTCACACCTTCGCTTGCGCTAAGTGTTCCCCTTAACCTTCCAGCACCGGGCAGGCGTCAGCCCCTATACATCAGCTTACGCTTTAGCAGAGACCTGTGTTTTTGTTAAACAGTTGCTTGTGCCTATTCTCTGCGGCCTACCAAATGGTAGGCACCCCTTCTCCCGAAGTTACGGGGTCAATTTGCCTAGTTCCTTAACTGTGATTCTTCCGTCGGCCTTAGGATTCTCTCCTCATCTACCTGTGTCGGTTTGCGGTACGGGCACTACTTCTCTTTCTAGATGCTTTTCTTGGAAGCATGAAATCAGATACTTCGGTTCCGTAGAACCTTCCCCATCACGCCCTAGGATTGTTAGAACGGATTTGCCTGTTCTAACTCCCTCAACGCTTAGACCAGCATCCAATAGCTGGCACATCCTATCCTTCTCCGTCACACCATCGATAATAACGATTATAGTGGTATTGGAATATCAACCAATTGTCCATCGACTACGCCTCTCGGCCTCGCCTTAGGTCCCGACTAACCCTGAGAAGACAAACTTTACTCAGGAAACCTTAGATATTCGGCCTGTAGGATTCTCACCTACATCTCGCTACTAATGCCAACATTCTCACTCGTAATCAGTCCACCGCTCCTTACGGTACGACTTCAGCCCGATTACGACGCTCCTCTACCGCTCATACAAAGTATGAACCCGTAGCTTCGGTGGTAAGTTTGAGCCCCGGACATTTTCGGCGCAGGATCTCTTGACTAGTGAGCTATTACGCACTCTTTTAATGAGTGGCTGCTTCTAAGCCAACATCCTAGTTGTCTTAGAAATCCCACATCCTTTTCCACTTAACTTACACTTTGGGACCTTAGCTGACGATCTGGGCTGTTTCCCTTTTGACCATGGAACTTATCTTTCATAGTCTGACTGCCGTGCTGATAGTATCTGGCATTCGGAGTTTGATAAGGTTCGGTAAGCGCTATGCCCCCTAGCCTATTCAGTGCTCTACCTCCAGTACTCACATTTCACGACGCTAGCCCTAAAGCTATTTCGAGGAGAACCAGCTATATCCGAGTTCGATTGGAATTTCTCCGCTATCCACAGCTCATCCCATGCTTTTTCAACAGCAACGTGGTTCGGTCCTCCACGAGGTTTTACCCTCGCTTCAACCTGGCCATGGATAGGTCACCCGGTTTCGGGTCTACAGCATGCAACTAGTCGCCCTATTAAGACTCGGTTTCCCTTCGGCTCCGTACCTTAAGTACTTAACCTCGCTACATACCGTAACTCGTTGGCTCGTTCTACAAAAAGCACATCATCACACACATAAGGTGCTTTGATCGGTTGTAGGCACATGGTTTCAGGTTCTATTTCACTCCCCTCCCGGGGTTCTTTTCACCTTTCCCTCACGGTACT
>OGSB01000427.1_pt1 | contig 14384 bp, 7 predicted proteins | sample 1573741 | NCBI WGS metagenome assembly OGSB01 (sample SAMN03295824, study PRJEB24534) | human gut metagenome | isolation source: fecal sample 5 from infant 3 | host: Homo sapiens | place: USA: Pittsburgh, PA | collected 2014-07 | reverse complement strand
GCCTGTCTCTTCGGACTGCACGGTGAGAACGGCAGTTGACTCTTCTCCCCCGCCTCTTCCAGGGTCTCCGGCAGTTCTTTGTCGGCACGTCTCATGTATTTGAGGCAACATGTAAGCACTTTGGGCAGCTTCTTCGGGCTGGTCTTTTTGGTGTTATCGTCGTCCGAACCGTCATCGGGCGTGCCATCGTCGTGGATGCCGCGTCTGACTGACCAACCCTTACCTCGAGTCTGCTCATCCAGACTCTTCTGGGCGTGCGGAACAATACGCACCATTGGAGAATCGCCCGAGATTTACGCCGCTAAAATCTGGGGGACTCCGTAGCGGAGGAACACGCATTCTTGTATGCACCGGTCGCGTAGTGCATGACTCCCTTTTCCCGTTCTGAAAATAGATAATTATATAGTTATACCTTACGTATATGGGAACACTTTAATTCTTTATATATAAGAGATACCGGCATCAATCATTCCATTTGATATTTATCAAAACGCCTTTCGTTCCAGAACCTCACCCTCAGTCACAAACACAGTCAAAGTCAAAACCATTTACTGAAACGGCAAGTTTCCCATTACGACGTAACCTTAAATTGGGAATAAAGCATATCATAATTCCTAGGGCATAATAAGCCAGTTCATTATCCTCCAACAAGAGCATTTCCAACGCCAACCAATCAGCAACGGACAGTAACACACCCTTCTAAATCGGCTCATGCACTTTCTCCACTTCGTAGAATAGGAAAAGTCATAGGCGACGGATAATCAATATCTGTCTCCGACATCGGAGGTTGAGCTATGGATTGTGCGAAAATGATGAAAGATAGTAGAGAGATAATCGTCTTCGCACATGAAATCGATGACAGAAGCAAAAAACATGTTCCTTGGGGAGCGCGTTTCAAATGTCCCTATTGTGATCGTCCAGTCGACCTTGCCGCCTTGGACTCCAAGAAGGTCAGAACGTATTTCAAACATCATCGGAATGATGATCTTGCGAAGTTCTGCGATGAATATGTCAGCGGTAGCGGATCCGAAAGTCTCCTTGCGCGAAATCCGGTCATTCCCATCTTCCTCGAACGAGAAGGCGGATCCGCGAATCGTTACGTACTGAAAGCAGGCCTGTGCGGAATCGGACAAAGATTGCGTGATGATCTGAGGAAAACCGTAGAAGCTTATATGTCGGTCAATGGACGAGCGTATTCGCTATGGCAAATGGCGGCGGAATCCCTGAAGGCCCCCATCCGGAAACTGTTAACGCTGGAACTCAGCAAGGTGGTAACGGTAACAGCTTCCGAATCCATACTCAGCAGAATCGGGACAGTCGAAGACTGCAGAACCGGCATGGTATTCACCAGCAACTACGACGGCATCCCAACGGATCATGCTGTTCATATCGGAGTCAGGATTCGGCACGGAAACGACGTATACGCAGGACGGCACTATTGCCTTGTCCTTGATTCGGGAGAGCCGAAACTGACCCAGTCAGTCGTGAAATCCTTCGATACCGCGAAAAAGATAGGAAGTCTCGCGGCCAACAACCGTTTTACCGTTTGGCTGGTTTCTGTCTCCACGTCATCCTCCAAAAGAGACGATGCTGCGAATATGTTTGCCTCTTTCGGCTGCCGTCTTACCGATGAGGAGAAAACGGTTGACCTGCTTTGGCCTCCGTCCCTCACTTCCAACGGAATGGATCAGCCACTGTTCGAAAGCACACCTGTCATATACCATGAGCCGGAGGGGAACGCTCGTCCCGAAGACGCTGGGATGGTTCGGATCATGCACCCTGCGGCGACCTATGGGCTGGGAGACGACTACATATCCCCGTTCGGATATATCGGAACGGGCAAGAACGAGTATATTTACGAATTGGATACCGGTTTTCTGGTATCCCGGCCAGATGAATTCCACACATGGCGGACAATAATCCGAGACAGAATCGACTGGTCGGCATTCGCGACATCGGGATACGACGAGTCATCCGTGAGTTTGACATCGGGTGACAAGCCGATTCTTACCGGCTCATTCCCCGTGGACGTAGAGATACGGTCAAGGACGGGAAAAATCTGGAGTGAAAGTCTGTTTAAAAGCGAGAGAACGCTCCCGGCGCGGCGGAAAGACTTGGTTCTAATCAGAGCCGCGAAAGGAGCTTTCCCAAAGACGTTCCTGTTGCGTTTTAATGATGTCGGCAAGGCAGAAGAGTCTGCCGCACGATCAACCGCCAAAACCGATACGAGGTTGCTGTTGCGAAAGACAAATCTTGGCACGTCAATCGCAATGAAACGTACTGGAATCAAGGTTGGAAAGACGAATACGTCGAGAAGCGAAACGGTAGTCCGAGCGAGAAGAGGAGAATGAAAATGTTTTGGGGACAGGAATATGCAAGGGAATCGATTTGCATGGTCCGGTATAACCACGATGGCACGGTCAACAACTATCTTCGTCTTGCCGACTGCGATTCCCAATCTCAGGAGAACCCTTTCATATGGCTGAATCTTAACCGCTGGATCGATAAAGATAATCCGGATGATCCGAGAACCTTATACTCGCGAAGCATCACCAGCAACAGTAAACGTTTTGCTGGTGATTTCGTACGTCTGAGATGGAAGCCGAATTCCGCAAGACCGGATAGGCCGACCATAGTCGATCCTTTTGATTCTAAGTATCCATCATACGATACCAATCCGCGAGATCTCATCGAGGTAATCTACCTGACTGGGAATGATGCCAAACTATCTGAAATGCTTTCCATCGGATTCGAATACCAAGGTCGACCTACAGAACGAATCCTCATTGCATACAAGCGCTGCAGGAGGAACATGCTGGAAGCGGCCCTACTTCAAAGCAGCAAACTTGAATTCCACGATGGAAAAGCGAAACTGCAAAAATACATGCACGACGGGAAGTTCACAGCACTTTGTTTCCTTATCAACGAGAATGATGTGCAGGAAATGCCCAGGCAGTTTGGGGAAGAGACCGTAAGAATGCTCTACTCCAAGGCTGTCCTTCCAAGTCCCAAAGGCAGTGTGCCAATCAGGCCTTTTGAGGACTACGCCGATGATTACCTGAAATGGTATTGTGACCAGTCCAGTTTTGATTACTCCAAGGAAGATCGCCAAAGAATCGGAACCTTGTTCAAGGAGACTATCAGTTCACCAATCTCGCTGGAGGATTATTCGGGAAAACCTTTTGACACCTATGACGAAAAACTATATGCCCATGCAATACAAAGGTTGATGCACGCCGATGATGATTTGATGAATCGAATCATCACCCGTGTACTGGCGACGGACAAGGATTTTCATCGACAATGTCTCAACACGGTCCTTGCAGGCAAGGACAAGGAGATAGAGGAGAGAAATAAGACATTCCGAGATGTTGAACAGCGGGTTCAACAGGGGAACAATGAGCTGTCCATTCTGGACCAGCTCAAAAAAGAAGACGAGGCTCAACGTGAAGAGCTAAGCACGACGCTTTCCGCCCTTGAAGGAAAAATAAAGGAGGCAAACCAGCGTCAGAACGAAGTACTGAAGGAGATGGAGGACAATATCGCCTTGAAGTTGGGATTGCGGAGCCTTGCTAGAGCTATTCCATCCGGCGGTAGTTCCTTCCCCACGCTTCCGTCTCCCCAACCCTTGGCCGATATGTCACGTAAAAAGACTATCGACGATGAGGAACTCTCCATGATTCTCGAAGATAATCTCGATGGATCCATTTTTGCGCTTGGTGGGAATGATATCGAAGGATTGGCAGCTGGACTACTAGCGACGTTGGCCGCGACGAGGTTCCTTGCGGTGGATTCGGCCTTCTGTAATGACATCGCAAACTCATTGGCGTTCACCTTGAGCGGCAAACCCGCCTACCATTTTCCAGTGCCATCCGATTGGAGCGATATAGATACAACGTTGGAGAAGCTGGATGAGGCCGATTGTTCCGTTCTGGTTATGGATAATGTTTTCGACACTATGAACGAGACATTTTTGTTCTCGCTGCTTCGGGCGAGAACAAAAAAAGTCTTCATCCTGCCCATTGGCGCGCATGGTAATCTCAAACTTCTCGCGCCAGAGCTATGGGGACAAATTTTCTATGTGTGTTCAAATGATTTTGCTCGGGATCCATCCTATGAGATAGAGAATTACTATGCGCCAAGCAAGCTGGCGAACATCGAGTATGTCGAGTTCAAGGTGGACGATTTACGGTCATTGCCTGAAACGCTCAACAAGACCGTTCCAGGCAATACCCTTGTACTGCCTTGTAAGATACTCAAGGCATTCCGCAAAATGGTCCGACATGGCAGTAATGAGACTGGAGAAGAGACGCGGCGGAAGGAGAAGAAGGCCATGGACGAATTCAGCAGGTGGACAGCCGACCATCAGCTCATTCTGACATACGCCTTCGCCGGACCGGAGGGAATGATGATGGTCGCCGACTCTTTGGATGACCGGAACAGGGCTGAACGGCTCCTGCGGAGAATCGACAGGGATGCAGCCAATGAAGTATGACAATCTGCTCAGCATTATGGCTACGGACCTTGGCGTCAGGCGATACCTGAATGAGACGGACGAATCATTTGGCATTAGAACGGTTTATTCCGCATCACGGTTCTGGATCGAAGCCTTTTGTCTGGATGACGGACGAATGGGGGCTGACGGATGCCGGCCTGGCACTATCTCGAGAAGGCTGAACCTTTGGCTCAGGCGAATCTCCCTCATATATCCGTTCATTGAGCAATGGTTCGGGGACCCGCCGGCCTCCAAACTCCTTTACGACAAGCTCATCATGGTCGGAGACATCATCTCTGAAAACAGCGGCGGAACGTACAGGTGTCCTTCCCGCCATACGATTCAAATCAGCGATGACTTGAAAGCACTCCTGGGCGTCTACGACATGACAGGTAACGTCATGTCTCTGCCGATTTCGGGAATGATGCTTTCAGCACGTGAACATGGGAAACCACAGGTTGAACGCAACCCAGCATGGTGGAATCTACCGCGGGAGTACCATGTCTGGTCATCCTGCACGGACGAACGGGTCTACGAATACGCCGACCCGTTCCGACAAAACGTCAGGGACTGTTGGGCGGCGAATCCCATCCTATTGAATGGGATTGGAATCGGAAGAAGAGAGGAAGCCTATAGGCGCAGCACGTATTTTCTGCTACGCGACCGACGAGGCGACATCGAGGCGAGAATCATCGACGGCTCCCAGTGGAAGCCGCTGTACACCCATCTAAGGAGCGTCGCGGGGAATCCTTACTGGGCGGAGCTGGAACCGCTGGGAGAATCCCACACCAGGATCAAGACACCTTTTGGCATGCTTCCAACGGAAATATCCAGATGGCTGGATTTCATGACCTGGCCTGAAAAAGCCCCCGACGACGAAAACATGCGGATAATCCGCAACGAACTGTTAGAAACTGCTGTGGATATGCTTGAATCCTGCGGAATCAAAGTGAGGAGCAACCGAATATGCCAGTCCAACTGAGTATCGCCGATACCGAGAAAGCCATTTCGAACAGACTCGTCAAATACATCGAGACCGAATACTTCGGCAAAACGCCCGAGCTCCTCTCCAGATGCGAGAAAACACTCGCTGCTCCTGGAACGCTGTTTCAGAAACCGTATCTGGAAGCCACGAAAGCCTATCAGCTTGCCGATGGAGGTATCGGAAACGCTGCGGTTCCGGAACGAATCAAGACTTTTCTTCAGAGTATGGCGGAAAAGGACAAGGGAGTGTTCGCCAAACCATACAGCCATCAGGTCGAATCCCTCGAGTCGTTCTGGAACGGTTGCGACGTCTTGGTCTCCACAGGAACAGGTTCCGGAAAGACGGAGTGCTTTATGTGGCCGCTCGTATCCAAAATGGCGGGAGAGGCCATGGGATTGACCGATAGACGGTCCTCATGGGAGGAAAGCCATGCGGTCAGAGCACTGGTCCTGTATCCGATGAACGCGCTCGTGTCCGACCAGGTCGGTCGTCTGCGCAGGATGATCGGCGACAAGCAAGGCAGTTTCCTTGACATATGGGAGGGCGTCGTCGGAAACGCGCGGCGCCCCCAGTTCGGCATGTATACCGGCAGGACCCCTTATGCCGGCGATACAAGGAGCACGCGACGTGACAAGGAATACGCCGAAACGTTGCGGCATGATTTCGGCGAGCTTGGCGAGGAGGACAGGTTTCATCTGTCGGAAACGGGCCGTTTCCCGGAGAAGAAAGACATCCTCTCCTATGCCGATATAGTCACGGAGGGCGAAGACGGGTGGAGTCCCCTGGACGCGGAGATGCTGATGCGTTTTGAGATGCAGCGACATACGCCGGATATCCTCGTGACCAACTATTCCATGCTGCAGTACATGCTCATCCGGGCCACGGAAAACGGTATCTGGGAGAACACCGCGAAATGGCTGGAACGGAATCCGAAAGAACGGATTCTACTCGTACTCGACGAGGCACACATGTACAAAGGTGCCGCCGGAGGCGAGGTCGCACTACTTCTGAAACGTCTCGCGGCAAGACTCGGAGTCGGAATGGATCGGTTCCAGTTCATCATGACTTCCGCTTCCATTCCAGAGGACCACGAGCCGGTTGAACGCTTCTTCGAGGACATGGCAGGCAGACCAGCCTCGAACCTGCGCATCATCACGGGTAAGGAGCAGAAGGTCGTCCACGGGTCCCGGATTCTTTCCGCGAAGGACATAGTGGCCGCCGTCGGAACCGGTGATGATTCGAACACGTCGATGATGCGTATGAGGCGGTTCCTGTCGGGAATCGGCCAACCAATACCGGACAACATGGCTGAACGGGCGATCCGTGAGCGGGCCGGGGAAGAACTCCAGAAAATAGAACGGTTCGGAGCGGTGGAGGAGATTCTCCGTCGAAAAACACTGACATTGGAGGAGGCCGCGAAGGAAATCTTCAAAGACGATTCTGAAGCCGTCAGAGCGACCGATATCCTGTTGAATCTCGCCGCATTGGCCTTGGACGGAGGACGGCCGCTCCTACCGACACGCATGCATCTGTTCATCAGGGGAATCCAATCGTTCATGGTCTGCGCCGACCCTAAATGTCCTCATGCGGAAGAAAAGGATGGTCTTTCCCTCGGCAAAACGCTTATTAACGGCTCGGCCGGACGCTGCTCCTGCGGCGCAAAGACCTACGAATTGGCCACTGACCGCACCTGCGGAGCATTGTTCCTTAAAGGCTATGCCAATCCCAAAGAGGATGATTTCTTCTTCTGGAACGAAGAACCGGCAGGAAACAGCGAAATCAAAGAACTCATCGTCATGCCAATAGCGGAGGACTCCCGCCCGGACGACGTCAAAACAGGATGGCTCAACACGATATCCGGCAAGATATACCGTGACGACCATCACGGACAAGCCCATTTCTCGCACGTGGCATTCTCCTTCGACCAACCCAAAGACATGGACGGCAAAAAGATGCAGTTCATCACCTGTCCGAAATGCAATGGCCGTCTTTCAGTCAGCGACTTCACGACCAAAGGCAACGAGCCTTTCTACAACGTCGTCGCCGAACAGTTTTCGCTGCAAGAACCCTCAAACGACCCGGAGAAACTGCGGAGGAACCCAAACGCCGGAAAAAAGGTGATCCTCTTCTCCGACAGCAGGCAGACCGCCGCCAGGATAGCGCTCGACCTGACCGAATCCTCCGACAAAGACTTGATGCGCAAACTACTGTGCCGGGCGGCATACGACCTATACCGACAGCACAGCAATGACGCAACGGTCAGTGCAATCTATCCGATGTTCCTGAAAACCGTATCGGAACATGGGTCGCATATTTTTTACGGTGCCGATCGCACAGCCATTATGGAGAAAATCGAGAAGAGTCAGAGAAAATTCGAAGACCCTCGACGTTTCGCCAAATTCCTAGGTGAAGGTGACGAAGGCGCACCGCAGGAATACCATTACCTTCTTTTGTCACTCATCTGTGATCGCTATCGTTCTCTCAGTGATATGACAGTCGGATGGATCGAGCCGTTTGATGACGACATGTGCGATATCCATGATGATCTCGATGAGATGGGAATTTCCGAGGACGAATTCAAGTCGGTTTTCTATGCATGGAGCGAGTATTTGCTCATTCACAACGCTGCTTTGAACCCAAACATCGAATGGTCCACTCGTGACAGGGCAATGCCTTTCTCCGCGGAATATGGGGTAGACCACGACAACATCTTCAAAGGGCAGACTCAGGGGAAACGATCGCTGTACGAGTTTCTGAAGAAACGTTTCAATGCGGATGAAATGGCACATCTTGAGAACGCACTGGACCATTTCCTCGGAACATCAGCAAAATATGTCCGGTACAAGTACCTGAATCCGCGTAGCGTCACGCTGAGAATCGAACCAGATGCGCGGTGGAAAGCCTGCGACCGGTGTGGCAAGAACGCCCCGTATGATTTGTGGGGGAAATGCCCTCATTGCCGGCAAGGCAATATGCGGGAGCTTACGGATTTCAGTTCCGTCGCCTTCTGGCGAGATCCGATAGTGAGGATTCTTCAAGGTGATGATGATTCCCTGCGCGCGAGGATCAATACCGAGGAGCATACAGCTCAGCTGTCTCATAAGGATGGACAGAACGAAAGCTGGTCCACCACCGAGGAATATGAGATGCGGTTCCAGGACATCTACACGTTCGACGACGAGGATCCCGTGGACGTCCTTTCCTGCACGACGACAATGGAGGTCGGCATCGATATCGGCTCCCTCACAGCGGTGGCACTCCGTAACATTCCGCCGATGCGTGAAAACTACCAGCAGAGGGCCGGACGCGCGGGACGTCGCGGCTCGTCGATATCCACCATCGTGACATATGTCGATGCCAGACCGTTCGACAACCATTACTTCGAGCATCCGGACAGTATAGTTCGCGGCGAATTGAGGGAGCCACACGTTGACGTGGACAACGAGAAGCTAATCAGACGGCATCTAGCAACCATACTGCTCACCAACTTCAGCGCCGAGCAAGACTTCTCCATGGAAAACATCAGCATCGAGGATTTCTTCGAAATGTATTGGAAGAAATGGAATTCCTTCCTTAAAGCATATGACTTTGGCACCATCATCCACCAACAGCTGATTCCACGGGACTGGAAGTTGGACACCGATAGATTCCGCCGCATCCTGTCCAAAGAACTGGCTGACCTTAAAGAGGATTTCAGGGAATACAGGGAGAACTACCTATCCACCGACAATAAAAACTGCAAAAGCCTTTTGGATAGTCTCCTCGAAGCGGCCATACTCCCGACGTACTCATTCCCCCGCAACGTCACCGGATTCGACATTGAAGATCCATCCGAGGTCAAGAAGCTCGAGCAGCGGCCGGAACGGTCCCTCGATATGGCCATCAGCGAATATGCTCCAGGGCGAGAACTCATCGTGAACAAAAAAAGGTACATTTCTGGTGGAATCTACGCGCATTCGTCGAGATTCGCCAAAGGGCAGGGTACCTCATTCGAGCCAGCGAAGAAGTACTTCGATAACAAGGATTACCACAACGAAGTGTTCCTCTGCACGAACCCGACTTGTGGATGGTTCGGATTCGAAAAGGAGCTACGTAAACCCGGCCGTTGCCCGTTCTGTAAAGAACCCGGACTGGAACACAAACCGTTCCTTAAGCCATGGGGCTTCTCTCCAAAGGACGGAAGACCGTCCCCGTCGGCGAGCGAGCGCTCCGAATTGTCCTTTGCGGAACCGCCCTTTTACTCTGCGACACCTTCCGAGAAGATGACGGATGCCGGTTACGCACATGTCGAGTACAGTGAGAGACACGACTGTTCCCTCATGGTGATCAACAAAGGGCCGAACGGTGAAGGATTCACGGTCTGCTCCCGGTGCGGAGCCGCCTTCCCGACGACGGATTCGGCAGGAATCGCCAAACGTATCAAAGCACCTTACACGAAGACTCCGCAGAACCGGCAGCCCGACTGCGCACATGACTTCGCTAACAGTTCCGGGCTATATATCGGAGACGTGTTCAACACGGACATGATCATATTCGCCCTCCATCTTGATCCGAACGAGGTGAGCGTCAGCCAGTCGAACAAATGGCTTAAACGGGCACGCGTATCGCTCGCCGAGGCGATGCGGCTTGCCGCCGTTAATCTATTGGACATCGATTTCAACGAATTATGCGTCGGCAGCCGCACACGTCTTGACGGAAGCGGCGAATCTGCCTTCGCCGACGTGTTCCTTTTCGATTCCCTCTCCAGTGGAGCTGGGTATTCGTCCGCTCTGTCCAAGAGGCATAATCTCAAAAAACTCTTCAACAAGACCAGAAGCATCCTCAACGGCTGCGATTGTGAAGAGGCTTGTTTCTCCTGCCTGAAGCACTACTATAACAAGCAATTCCATAACCAGCTCGACCGTCACGCAGCGCTCGATCTGCTTGACTATGCAATGAGCGGAACAGTAAAGGGCCGTGTGTCCGACGAGGACGCACGGATTGCCTTCACGGCCCTTGCAGAGGTGATTCAGAATGATACACGGTCCATGTGTTCGTTCAAAGGTGACAAGATGACCTTCATGTTTGACGGGAAGGAAACAGTTCTTACCTGTCTTCCGGATATGAAGCCCAAATCATCCGCTTCCGCGGTGAATGAATGCTGGCAATATCAGCTAAAGCATAACGTCCCAGGAATCGTTGATGCACTTGCAAAAGAACGGACAGGGAACCTCACATTGTTTTAATTCCTCAGATTAACGTTCTTTCCTCGTCTTTCTTGACGATTGCATCATGACAAACATGATGCAATCGTCAAGAAAGACGGTGGTGCCACTGGCCATCGTCGGATTGGCGGAGAGACTGCGACTGGCGACGAATGTACGAAGCCACTTGTCAATCTCTTCCGCAGCAACAAAAGAAATCATGTCAGAGAGACGTCTGTTGGCCGAAAAGTCTTCCGCGGCGTCGCGGTGGATCTCATTGACGTCGTCGTCATCCAAGCTCTCCGCCACTTGGTCGCCGTGCTTCGCGCAGAGCGCGTGTCGTATGCCCATTCAGGGTCGAAGAGCTTATCCATGAGGTCGGATAGCGAGTCCAGATTCACTGCTCCCTACGGTACCGTTCAAGTTCGTCGTTACTCTCTGACGTCGTCCAGCCGGGAGGAAAGAATTTCGGCGTGCACGGTAACTTGCCTGAACTCCTCGCTAGGATGGAGGCTGGTCATCACCGGACAAGGGAATACAAATGTTGTCCGATGTTTCGACGGCATACGAACTCATAGAAGTGGCGGACGTATCGCATAGCGCCGACTTCTCAGCGTGCGGTCATTTCGACAAGTTCCAATTTGAAAAGACCGTTGTCTGGGTTGTATTTGTCTACCGTCGCCTTGATATGGACGTTCTGTCCCTCATGGACGAAAGCGGGTAGTCCGACCGAACCGTCATGGAAATCGCTCCATGTGATTCCCTCGAATCCGAAATTCGGCCCACTGACACTGTCCGTGTTGTAATCGCCGCCATATACCAACGTGTAATCCAGCAAGAAGCGGGGATGCTCGTCGTTGGGTATAACGTTTGCGATGTTGCCATCGAATTCGATGGTGCGGCCCTTGTATTTCTCCGCGAACACGGCGACGGATGAATCGTCAGGATCTTTCAGCGCGAGCAACGCCGCGAACTCCGGATTGTTGGCGGTCGTGATGACGCCGTCGCTGTCGGGCTGCTGCTGGGATTCCTGCTGCTGTGACTCCTTCGACGTGGTCTCATTCTTCCGGACGGTCAACGTGACCTTGCCGTCCGTGGTGGATTGCCTCGCCTTAGTAACGGTCCATTCCTCGCCGTTCCGTACGTACATCTTCACCGTTGAAGTCTGGTCGCTGCCGTCGCCTCCGTCAATCACGAAATTATAAGCCAAATTTTCCCCGTCGAGTTCCTCCATCACATCCTTCGTAGAATGACCCTTCAACGCGTTCGTGTCGATCGTCGTGAACGAGGGTGCGGACAGCTCATCCTTATCTCCAGAGTCAGGAGTGCCTGAATACGATGGAGTCAGTGCTGAATCATTCTTTCCCGAATCGCCGGATGGCTGGCTGGCACAGTACGCGATGCCGACGAGCAGGAGAAGCGCTGCCACACAGCCGATAAGAATTGTGAGTCCCCGCTTGTCCTTCAGCAATGCCGCGAAAACGTCGGACGTCGCATTCCCTTCGTTCTTGTGCCGGCTGGATTGTTCGCCGGACTGGTTCTGTTTCTCGTCGGAAGGCCAACGCAACGCAGGTGTCATATCGGACTTCGCAAGCGTATCGTATGTGGGATCCGGTCGTTCCAGTGGGTTTTCATCCGCCTCGTCCGGTAGGTTCGCATCGCCGTCGGGCTCCACAGCCGAAGCGACATCGATCGGCGCCATCACGTCCGTCGGTTCGGAGCCGGCTCCACCCGGAACCGTAGGAAGTGCGACCGTCGGGGCCTGTTCCTCCAGAACAATTTCCACGGTGGCGGTCGGCTCCGCGTCTTCAGCCTTGATTCCCGCCCGGTCGTGTGGGGCGGTGTGTTCCTCGGCATTCCACTTGCGCAGCTGTTTCCTTTCCTCATACACTGAACGTGCCTCATCGATGGAATCTCCGATAATCTGAGCGGCATCCTGCATGCGTGCGGTCGCCTTCCTCACCGTCTCATTGGATTGGATTCCGTTCCATGCACGGGCCGACTGCTCGCGCATCACATTGATCCTATCCTCGAGGCTATCTTCTGCCGCAATACGGTCTGCTTCGCTTTTGGCTTTGGAAAGCACCTCCTTCGCCTTGGTCCTGCCAGCTTCGAGTTTCCCTTCCAGATCATTGTCCTTCACGAATTTTTCGGCGCTTTTCCTGGCTTTAGAGAGGAGACCACCTAAAACCGTCGGCTGCGAAGCCGGACGCGGTTCCGGTTGGGATGATGCAGAGGCCAGAGACCGCGGAACGGATGGATACTGCTGCTGCGCCGGATACTGACTCGGCACCGGTTGGGCATATTGGGCATATTGGCCCTCGGGCTGGCCCATAGGCATGGCGTGACTTCCGGACGGACGGCTCCTCAGCGTCTGAACTATCCGATCGAGCACCAGATCCACATCATTCACGGCATACCCGCCCGTATACGTGGTGGTGAACGGGTGCTGTTCAACGTCATCGGCGGACAGTCCATATCCGTTACGCAGGGTCTCGACGCATTCCCGGAAGAATACATCCACTTCATCCGTCCTGTATCCTTCCGCGAAATTCGCCACCGGGAGCTTGATGGACTGAAGTTCTTCAGCGGTAATAAATCTGGCTGGGCAGCTCATTTCGACATCCTCGTCTTCTCGCTGGGAAACAATACCAACATACTAATATCGCAAGAAAAAAGGCAATTCAGTTGAGGTGTTGCGGGCGTTACCCTCCATTCGATTCCATGTTGCCTGCCGTGCATTCCCCTCATGGGTGGTTCGCCATTCCTAGAGGTGTGGATCAGCGAGACTGGTTTCGTTTCCATTTCCCTGAGGTATTTGACCGGCCACGGCAGGACACTTGGCAGGAATGTACTTCCTACCCGCCAGACGTTGCACATGCCGATGACCGCGTTATCGAAACGATCGCCTTCCGCGGTGGTGAGTCCGCTGCTACTTCCTGTTTGATTTTCAGTTCAGCCAACGACGACGCCATGACCAATTTTACGCATGGAGTCGCTTCGCTTCCCATCCGCCATCATCCATGTCTCAGCGGTAACGCATGGATTGCGATTGCTTCTGTCGATTCCCTGATACGGATTTTCATGTTTTTACTCACGCCTTCCTAACGAGCTTTCGTATTGTAGCATTCGACGTCGTGGATGATCATAATTCTGGTTTCGGCACTGTCGTCCGAAGGAATTCTCATGTCTCGCAGCATTTGCCGCCGCACGTCTTCGACCTCACATTCGCAGCCCAGTGACATTCAGAACATTTCCCTCCAATCAAGAGACCAACGGGTTCTCAATGCGTTATATGTCCGTGATTTATATGTCCATGGCTATCGAGCAGCGGAATCCCTGTGTGGTCCCGCATGGGCTCCGTCGATTCGGAGTACAGCGTACAGCCTATTCCCGGTCACGCACGCCGGATACGCTTTATCACGTTCCATGGCCAACATCCTCACGAAGGTAATCGTGACCAGCAAAAATACGGGTTCCAAACAAGTTGGAACCCGTATAAGCACAAAATGCGCTAACGAAAACCCAAAGAATCAGGCGAACAGGAAACCCTGCCCGTGGTGTTCCGGATACGTGTCGAACAGCTCGGCGACCGAACCGTCCTCGAACACGGCGCGAATGGCGCTGGCCAGCAGCGGCGCGATGGACAGGACCGTCAGGCCATCCCAACGCTTCTCCTCCGGAATCGGCACGGTATCGGTGAGCACGACCTCGCGGGCGC
>OGSB01000420.1_pt1 | contig 14780 bp, 15 predicted proteins | sample 1573741 | NCBI WGS metagenome assembly OGSB01 (sample SAMN03295824, study PRJEB24534) | human gut metagenome | isolation source: fecal sample 5 from infant 3 | host: Homo sapiens | place: USA: Pittsburgh, PA | collected 2014-07 | reverse complement strand
AATCTGCTGGTATTTGCGTTGTTATGATCACAGGCGACCACATTGATACTGCGGTTGCCATCGCTAAGGAGCTGGGCATTATTTCTGATCGTAGCCAGGCGATTTCTGGTGCGGAGTTGGATCATATGTCCGATGAGCAGCTTGCCCAGTCCATTGCGGGTTATGGTGTATATGCGCGCGTCCAGCCCGAGCACAAGGTGCGCATTGTTGATGCGTGGAAGAAGCAGGGCAAAATTGTTGGCATGACCGGTGATGGCGTCAATGATGCACCCTCTATTAAACGTGCCGATATTGGTATTGGCATGGGTATTACCGGTACGGACGTTACTAAAAATGTGGCAGACATGGTTTTGGCAGATGACAACTTTGCCACCATTATTGGGGCGGTAGAAGAGGGCCGCCGCATATACGACAACATTCGCAAGTGCATTCAGTTCTTGCTGTCCTCCAATCTTGCAGAGGTTATCTCGGTATTTATAGCGTCACTTATCGGGTTTACTATTTTGGAGCCAACCCATCTGCTGTGGATCAATCTTATTACCGACTCGCTGCCCGCTTTGGCTATGGCCGTAGAGGACACAGAGCCCGGCATTATGAAGCGCAAGCCTCGTGACGCCAAGGATGGCATTTTTTCCAATGGTATGGGTGTGGACACGGTGGTGCAGGGTGTCATTATTTCTCTGCTTACCCTGGTGAGCTACTTTATTGGTCACTGGTATGAGTACGGTACCCTGGACATTTCTCAGGTTCTTTCCAATCCCGCTGCTGGCATTGAAGGTATGACCATGGCCTTTTTGACACTGTCCATGGTTGAGATGTTCCACTCGTTCAATATGCGCAGCCGCCGCCAATCCATCTTTAGCCTCAAGACGCAAAACATCTGGCTGTGGGGTTCGTTTGTTATAGCGCTGCTGCTCACCTTTGTGGTCATAGAAACGCCTCTGGCGCAGGCCTTTGGCTTTGCAAAAATTGACCTTGCAGAGTACCTTATCGCCATGGGTCTTGCCATTCTTATTATTCCGCTGGTAGAGCTGGAAAAGGCCATTATGCGTGCGATCGACAAGGACAATCGCTAGTCGCTTCCCGGGCGCGTGCGGTCGAGAAGGACAATTGCTCGCAGAACCGCTACACTTAGTGCATATGGCACAAAAAAACAAACATAGTCGCAATCGCAAGAGTGCCGGTAAGAATCAAGTTGTTCTACCGGCGCTTTCTTCATTATTGGATGTGCCGAGCTTTGATGCGCTCCCGCTTTCCGAGGCTCAGCGTGCTGCCTTTTTACATACCTCTGCCCAGCTTGCTGCCGAGAATGGCGTTAATCGTGCAGAATATCATCTGGGCTGTGTGGTAAGGCTTGACCGCGGTTTTCCGGCGCTTGCCTGTGCCGATAGTGTTTTTAGGGCAGAGTATTCCGTTGCACTATCTCGCAGCGCACGGGTTCAGGCGGCAGTTGGTGATTGGGTGGTCGTACGCCGTCCTCAAACGCATGACATGGGCGTGATTGAGGCAATTTTGCCACGTGTGAGTGATGTTGCTCGCTGGCGTGGCAACAGTCGAGGAGAGCATCAAACACTTGCAGCTAACGTTGGTCTGGTTCTTATCGCTCAAGCACTTTCTGAGCATTCTTTGAATTGTAATCGCATTGCTCGCTCTATGGTTATTGCCCTTGATTGCGGTGCGCGTGTTGCCGTGGTGCTTACGAAGGCGGATCGCTGTGGTGATTCGGCGCAGCTGGTAGAGCAGCTACGCATACTGACGCGTGTAGTTGGTGCGGATGTTCCCATTGTGGTTACCAGTGCGGGTGCGGATGAGGGTGCTCGCAGAGGTGAGGATTCCGGTATAGGCGTAAGTGAGGGCGCTGACGCGGGTGTAAGTGCCGGTGTGGTTGCTAATGCGGATGCTGATATGGTTGTAAGCATAGGTGCCGCTTCTGACCAGATTAGCTGGGGGATTGATGCGGTTAGGGCACTTGTTGCTCCTCGCACCACAGCAATTGTGTTGGGAGAATCTGGCGCAGGTAAATCTACTTTGCTCAATGCACTTCTCGGCAGAAAAATTCTTGAAACTGGTGCTGTGCGCAGCTCAGATGATGCAGGTCGTCATACCACGGTTACACGTCGTATGGTGCAAATTCCTCATGCGGGCATTATTGTGGATGCTCCTGGTTTACGTAGTCTTCCCTTAGTGGGACACGAGCGCGGTTTGGCACTGGCATTTCCGGAGATTGCTTCTGCAGCTCAAGGCTGCAAATTTAGAGACTGTACACACACGCATGAGCCTGGATGTGAAGTGTTGGCTCATGCAGCTGCGGGTGATTATTATCCAGAGCGTCTTGCCGCATACCTTGCTTTAGCTGCAGAGATGCGTTCATCTAAGCAAACGCTCGATCCAGATATTATTGTATAGCTCGTGTAGCTCTTATTGTATAGCTCTTAAAATCGAACAAAACTTTTGTTGGGTGGCTGCCGTTTGCCGACTGTTGGATACTTGTTTGGTTGCTGACAGCCCAACTTTGACTTTCCTTTTTTCACCATGTGTGTGACGTGGTGCTTCTACACAATGTAAAGCACAGCTTAGATTCGTTGTGCGGAGTAGCCATGTCACTAAAATTTAGAGTTGTCTTCTCAATAGCCTGTGCAGTACTGGTTGGCGTACTGTTTTTGTCGTATGCCCAGTCGATTAAGGCGCAGGCCCAAGCTACACGCTCGGAAATCCTATCCAAATATGGGGGAGAAATCGTACACGTTGCTGTTGCAACAAATACGATTGAGGCTGGTAAAACCATCGATTCGAGCGATGTTCAAATGCGCGATTGGGTGGCTGAGCTAGTGCCGCAAGGAGCCATTACAGATGTCGATTCTATTATCGGAAAGACAATAACCGTTCCTATTTGTGCAGGCGCTCCGCTTTCTGAATTTAACTTTAGAGAGGCCGGTTCTGGCATTGAAGTGCCTAAAGGTATGGTTGCCCTCAGTATTCCCCTGACGGATAAAATTGGTCTGTCTGCTGCTACCTTGCCGGGAACAAGTGTTGCTGCATATGCAATACATGACTCAGACACCTCGCTTATCTCGGCAAATGTATTGATTCTGGCAGTGGGATCTAAACAGCAAAGTCAGTCATCATCGCTCACGCTTGCGGTCCCTGTTGCGGATGTAGAGAAAATTTTGTCGATAAGTGCAACCGGTCAACTGCGGCTGGTAGTTCCCGCAAATGATGTTTCTGCATTGCCTGGCAAGAAGAATCAGCCAGCCCCTGATGTTGTAGCTGCACATGAGAGTGACGAGCAACAAAGCAGTGATGATGAATAGCCTCGTATGTCAACCCCGCGGCATAAAAAGTAAGGAGTGCATGATGGCGAGCGTTTGGTTTGTTTGTACGGGCCAAAAGTATAGGGAAGAAGTTTTATCTGCAACACGAGCGCTTCATCCGAGTGCCCTGATTATTGATGAACCCTGTCCAAGTGCCATTCGTCAACGATTGTTGCGCCAAACACCACACCATGCCTCTGTGGTAGTTGGGCCAGAGGTCACTGGTCCAACAGCGGTTAATGTTGCTGCAGCGCTTGTGCGCGATGGATATGCAGATGAAGTTGTTTTAGTTGGCATCAAGCCATCTGGATCTTTAAAGTCTCGGGCTGTCCGTGCAGGTATTGCACGTGTGTACAGTCTGGAAGACTTGAAGATAAGTGCTGGGGAAGCGGTTACAGCTCAACAAGCAAAGGAGTTGCCTACACAGGCTGTCACTGATTTCCCCAGCGAACTAGTGGTGGATTTAGATGAGCCAGCAATTGAGAAACCCGTACAGCAAAAGCCATCGAAAGAACCCGTACCAACTATGCCAGCAAGTGTTCGTAAACAGGGTTGTGCGCCCATTGTGGTTGTTGCATCTGGGCGCGGTGGTGTTGGGAAGTCAACACTAGCCTGTGCAAGTGCACTACATGCTGCAAACTGGGGACTGAGGGTTGCACTGGTTGATCTTGATCTTGGTTCGGGGAATTTGTTTAGTATGTTTGGCGTGCAACAAGGAACAGATCTAGCTCGTTTTATTAAGCAGACAACTCTGGATGATTTGTTGGCAGCGGGTACTAAAGTGGCGGAAAATATCACTTTATGGGGACCCTGCTCAAAGCCAGAATTGGCAGAAACTGTTGCACCGCTTGTTAACAATTTATTGATCTCGCTTTCTAATACCTATGATCTTGTGCTGGTAGACACTTCAACGTTTTGGACTGATTGTGTTGGCCTGGCTGCTCAAATATGCGATCGGCTGCTTCTTGTTTCCGATGATCGTTATGGGGCTGTGGGCGCCATGTCTCGATGCGCTGCACTGGCTGTTCGTTTGGGTGTAGCCCGTACCCGTATTATGCGCGTATCCAGTAGAAGTGATGTAAGTAGCAAGAATGAGCATCATTTGTATAGAGCCGATATTGGTTTAGAGGCTGCTCGATTATTACGCGTTGCAGATGGTGGAGTAGAAATCTCTGAACTTTTAAGTACTGGTCACGCGGATAATTTGATGCAACTAGAAGGTGCATTTATGCGTACCACCAAAATTTGTCTTGCAAAAGTATTGTCCGAGTTAGGACGTCTTCCCCAAAATGAGGATGCACAAAAGGCATCCACTGCGAACTTCATCCAAAAATCTAAAGGATTCTTTGCGCGTATGAGGGAGGCAGGATAATGTCTTTGCTTTCCCGCGTACAAGAATCTCAAAGTGCTGGGGTAGTTTGTTCTGGTCAAGAGGAGCAGCAGTCAAGGGATGCCTTACGCAAGCAGCTCAAGGAACAGTTGATTGCCACTATGGGCTTGTCAACAATTTCACGCATTGCTCAGGAGCCAAATATTGGCACTGCATATAACGAGTTGGGGATTGCCTGTCAGACTATTTTGAACACGCATTCATTTGAGGGTGTTACAGCAGAAAACCAGTCTTCGCTCATTAAAGAGGTCCTTGATGAGATTTTAGGTCTGGGCCCTTTACAGCCGCTGTTGGATGATGCAAGCGTAACTGAGGTTATGGTCAATGGTCCAAGTGCGTTGTTTTTTGAGCGAGAAGGTCAGATGCAGTCTGCAAAGCGCGTATTTGAATCAGAAGAGCAAATCTTGATGGTGGTTGATCGGATTTTGGCACCGTTGGGTCGTCGTTTGGATGAACAAAACCAGATTGTAAATGCACGTCTTGCTAATGGTTACCGAGTCAATGTGGTCAATAAGCCCGTCGCACTTGATGGGCCTATTCTGACCATTCGCAAGTTTTCTGATCGGATTACGTCTTTACATGAACTCGTTCATTTGGGATCTTTACCTGGCTGGTACGCACAGCTCTTGTCATGGGCGGTTAGTTGCCGCAAGGATATTGCTGTTGCAGGGGGTACAGGCTCGGGGAAAACTACTCTACTTAATGCTTTGTCGTGCGAGATCAATCCAGCAGAGCGCATTATCACTATTGAAGATTCGGCTGAGTTGCGCTTTGACACCCATCCACATGTCATTAGATTAGAGGTGCGTGAGTCCTCTTTGGAGGGGACTGGTCAAATTACCATTCGTGACCTTGTAAAAAATGCTTTGCGCATGCGCCCGGATCGCATTGTGGTAGGAGAAGTGCGTGGTGAAGAGTGTATTGACATGCTGCAAGCCATGAATACAGGTCACGATGGGTCTCTTACAACACTTCATGCCGGTACTGCTCAAGAAGCACTGCTCCGGTTGGTACTTATGGCTCGTTTTGGCATGAATTTGCCTGTAGATGTCATTGAGGAGCAGGTTGCAACTGCTCTTGATCTTATCGTCATGTCCGCACGTCTTCCGGATGGCTCTCGCGTTATTACCTCGGCGGCAGAAGTTTTTAGGGAAGCTTCTACTGGTATACAAGCGAGAGATTTTATTTCTTATGACGTATCAAATCACAACTGGAAGCTGCTCTATGTTCCGTCGTTTATAGAGAAGTGCGTGGAAGAAGGAAGGCTTTCTCAAAAGGAGGTGGATTCATGGAAACAATCATGCTGGCAGGCGCCTTAGTTACAACTGGCATAGGAGTTTTTGTCTGTGTACCGGGTCACTTCCGAAGGCGTATTACACAAGGAACAACCACAGAGCAGCTGCCAGTTGTAATAGCATCTTTGAGTAAAATGGCCGCAATTATCTGGTTTTCTCAGCAGGATTTTTTTGCGTCTGTTTTTGAGAAAATCCAACAGCTGGGAGAAGAGCATGGTTTTCCAATAAGTCGCCCCGACGCAGCAGCTGTATACCTACTTGCAAGTACTGTGTTCTCTATGCTCCTCTGTCTAGCGTTTGGCCCTTTTCTTGCCGCACTTTTTACCATTGTTGCTGGTGTTGGTTCTGCAATATGGCTTTCGTATAGACAAAAGCAGCAAGCACTTCAAAGCGTGCAACAAGAAATGCCTGAGATCTTACGTTCTCTGTCTTTGGCTCTACGCTCTGGAAAAACATTGTTTCAGGCTATGGAATACGTTGGTATACATGCAAAAGGGATGCTTGCCCAATCTTTTGCGGGAGCTGCTCTTTCCATGCGCTGTGGCATGCCTATACAAGAAGCATTGGTACAGCTTAATGAGTCAATTTCAGTGCCAGGCGGAGAACTGCTAGCTATTGCTCTGGAAATTTCGCAAAGGACAGGCAGCCCTCTTGGGGATATTTTGGCCACTTCATCGCGGATGGTAGAGCAACGAGAAAGGCTTGTACGTCTGTTGCGCACTAAGACAGCACAGGCACGTCTGTCAGTCAAAATTGTTTGTAGCCTTCCTTTTCTTATGTTGTTGGTGTTATCGGCATTTTCTCAAGATTTTAGGCAGGGTCTTTTTACTCTTCAGGGGGCGGTGTGCATAGCAATTGCTCTGACGCTTGATGGGATTGCTCTGCTTATTATCAAAAAGCTCATGCAGGGGATTTCACAATGACTACACCTGAGCTGGCTTTGTTTGCAGGCTGTTTATTTGTAGGGTTCATCTGGTTATTTGTTATCATGCGTAAACCCAAATCATATGGGGTCATACCGCAGAATCGGCAAAATGAGCAAGTTGTTGCCGCGTTAGCCTGGTGGCAAAACTTACCCTACGTGCAAAGTATCAAAAAGCGGACAGAGCTTAAAGCAGCAAGAGTAGATTGCCTGGTTAATTTTCCAGTATTTCTTGACATTCTTAACCTGGGCTTATCAGCGGGAATGTCATTTGATGCGGCACTTGATCTGTATTGTTCTAAGTTTCATAACGATCTGTCTGTGCGTTTACAAAGATCTTTATTGAGTTGGCAAATAGGGGAGCAAAGTCGTACCAAGGCGTTGCGCGCATTGGCACAAGAGCTGGACTTACAGCCAGTGACACGTTTTGTAAATACCGTAGATGAAGCTTTGCGCTTTGGATCTCCTTTAACACGGGTGTTAGCTGCTCAAGCAGAACTCATTCGAGAAGAACAAAGAAATGCCTTGGAGGAGCAGGTGGAAAAAGTGCCTATCAAGATGCTTATTCCATTGGGAACGCTCATCGTACCTGCAATGTTGTTAGCAATTTTAGGACCCTTGCTCAGTGCAGCTTCGGGAAAACTATAGAAGGGAGTTTTATGCAATCGCAGATGTTGGCGGCAATGACTCGTGGATATACCAAACTGATGCGGTTGATTGCCACGATCCACGCTGAAAAAGATGCTCAGGGAACTACTGAGTATGCAATCTTAGTTGGTGTGCTAGTAGTTATTGCTATTGTGGCAATCCTGTCGTTTAAAGATAAGATTACACAGCTTTGGGATGCCATTGCGCAGGGTATTAACTCGCTATGATTCCTCAAATTGGTAGGAACAAGCTCTGGATTGTAGCTGGCATGGTAGTACTAGCCTTGGTTTGTCTTGTAGTTGGTTTTGGGTGCTCTATGAGCAATACGCCTACGAAGCAAGTGGGTGCGACAAACACAGGAACTGATACAACGGCTTCTAGGACAGAATCTAGCCGAGCCTTGCAATCTGACGTAAACAAGCTGACCGACGATGTATCAGAACTGTCAAGGCAAACTACTGAGTTTGGTGAAGTGGATACACGCTACGAGCAAACTGAGCTTTTTACCTGCGCACAATCTATTTTACAGACCTACCAGGCAAGGCAGGATTGCGTTCTGGCACAAGTTGGATATCTGGACTTATGTGGGAAGGTGTGGAGTTGCACAACCTGTGGAAAGGGGTGGGTGGACATTGTCTTTGTGTCTCAAAAACAAAACGATCAATGTGAGGTTAAAACCGTTCACCTCACGGCTCAGCAATGGGCTTCTCGATATGCAAATCCGACCACCGCAGCTTGATCTTTTACGGGGTCAAGCAGGGCAGGCAACAGTAGAGTATGCTTTGCTGCTTACGGCATTTATGGCAATTCTTATGAGCTTGGCTGCTATTTTTCATGCAAGCTGTGATGGAAAGTTTTTATCTCACGTCCTCACAGCCCTGCCTTTTACCTTTGGTGAACCGGGGAGTGTGGGGGTGTGGCAGGATGTCCTTTTGTTCTGAAACGCATGCTCAGTCGAGTGTAGAAGCAGCTTTTGTTGTACCTATATGTATGATGCTATTGCTTTGTCTTTTACAGCCGCTGTGTCTCATGTATACCCAAGCAACCATGTGGTCTGCAGCCAATCAAGCTTTGCGCTGTATGGAAACAACGCAAGATGAATCTGCTGTTGTGAGTTATATACAAAGACGTTTGTCTGCCATTCCCGAAGTGTCACTTTTTCATGCAGGAGGAGCGCAGGATTGGGACATTAGCTGCTCGGGTTTTGGCGAGAAAAGCGGCGAAGTTTCCATCTCTGGCCATGTAAAACCATTGCCTTTGTTTTATGCGGCATCCAGGTTGTTTGCGCAAACCGATGACAAAGGAATCATAGTGACCATTACGGCGCATTCTTTGCTCAGACCGGATTGGTTGGGAGGTGACTATGAAAGCTGGATTAGTTTATGGGACTCATGATCCTAAAACTTTAAAAAAGAAAGCCCTTGGCCCTTTGGGGTTGTTTATTCATGAAACAGGTGCCTATACCTCTTTGGCAGTGGTTACTGCTCTGGCACTTAGCGTGAGTCTTTTACTAACTACAGTTGGCGCCGGATGGTATTTGGCCAAGGCGCATAAAACGCAGGCCATTGCAGATAGTGCAGCCCTAGCTGGACAAAATGTTGTTGCAGGCTATGTGACCATTGCACAAGTGCTTGACTCGTGTGTTTTGAGCATGGGAATAACGGGAGTATTAGTTGGTGGAGCAGGGTTAGTATTGTCTGCTGTACCAGGACTATCTGGTGCAGGGGCACAAACGGTACAGACTGCAAAAACTATTTTGGATGCACGTTCAAAATTTGCTAAGAGCGCTAATTCTGGATTGCAAAAGATAGAAGCTTCACTTCCATTTTTAGTTGCCAAAAATTCGGCGGATGTTATCCGAGCAAACAGTACAGATTCACCGGAATATTCTGGAGCAGCCATTCCGTTTCCTCAAACATCACAGAGTAAATTCGAGCTTGATGAGAGTCCTCAAAATATTGATAAGCTCGAAGATTCTGCTGGTAAAATGGCCGAACAGTCAGATCAAGCAGAAGAGTCTAAGCAGCAAGCAGATGCTGCACTTTTGGAGGGATGGCACGCCGATTGTGTCGATGACCCCTACTGCTTGTATCAACGAGCTCAAGCACTATCGCATATCTCATTAGGCGATAACCCCTGTTACACCTCAAGTGATGGATGGAATTTTGGCGTACCTCTCTCCCGTGCACGTGCGTATTATCATGCACGGTATCTATCAGAGAGTCCCCAAGCTTCAAACGTGGAAGAGGAATCAAAATCTGCAGCACGTGTAGCATTTTATGAGTATTCTTCTCAAAAACTTAATGAAGGTCACTATAGCCAAGCTGAGGATGGCTGTGTTGATTTGGATTTACCTCTGTTGCCCTCAAACACTCAAGAGCTTAAACAAACCGAGTTGTATACCAAAAAAATGTGGCCCATAACCAGCGTTAATGGTGTTCCCACTATCCATTACTCGCTTAACTGCCCTGCAGCAAATGGTACGTATTTGGGATTAGCATCTCTTGCAGATTTGGATGCAGGGATCGTACAAGAATGCCCAGTCTGTCATTTTAAGACGAGCGATGTTGGTAAAACACCTGCTGCATCAACGTCAATCGATAATGGATTTGAGCATTATTGGGCAAAAATAGCCCGTGCTGCAAAGCAGTATCAGGAGGCGAAAAACAAGCAGGTAGAAGCAGAAAAACAAATGAAACAACTAGCACAAGAGGGGAGCAATGCCTTTGAAGAGGCTCTTGATGCACTTAAGGTTACGCGACCCCAACTATGTCCTCCTGGTGCTTGGGGGTGCATAGCATTTGTAACGCGTGCAAGTTCTTCTCCGCAAGCTCCCGCACTCAAGTCACCGCTTATTAAAGCTCCAGATCTTCCCTCGGGGATGGCCATCTCTGCTGCAGTCCTTGCTCCAGATAATGCAGATAAACAGAGCAATGTTCTTTCTCACCTGTTTGACGGGATTTCACTCAAGCATGAAGGGCTTCTCGCTGGTTTACCAAAACAGATCTGTATGGTATGGGGCAAGCTGCTCATGTCGTATTCAGATGGGTATGACGCCTTGGCTCAAATTACAGATTCGTTTTTTGGGAAGCTTGAGGGTGTTGTGGGCGGAACAATTGCACATATGTTACAAGATCAGCTGGTTGACTTAGTTGAGGCGACCGGTTTTAAGCCAGTCAATCTGCAGGCAAGAAAACCTGTGCTCACCAATACACAAAACGTGCTTGAGCAAGCTGGTTTTGGTGGTATGGATGCACTGCGTTCTAAAATTCAAGCGCTCCCTACGCATGCAACAACTCAACAAGTTGCTCAGGCCATGGGTGTTGTTCTCATTAATGAACTGCCGGATGAGTACTTTACGATTGCGAGCCTTCCCATACCAGGGACGGAACTTTCCATTCCGCTTAACGTCGATGTAAGAAAGTTGGTTGATCTTACATGAGGCAGAAGGTATGGCGTTTGGCGCAAGCGCGGGCCTTGCAAAAAGATGCCCAAATGAGCGTGGAGTTGGCGGTGCTCATGCCTGTGGTGCTGGTCATGTCGCTTGTAGTGTTCAACCTAGCTCGTTACCTTGAATTAGGAATGAAGTTTTCTGCCGAATGCTCCCATGCCGTTGTCAACTTAGGAACCTCGGGCACTTCTGGTGCCCAGCAACTCGGTAATCCCCAAGCAGTACAGCAAGCTATCGAGAAAAACATGCAGTTGGGTGATTTGGGAGAAGTGGACGTAAAGGTTTACGAGCGCAAGCGCTTCGTTATAGCTACTACGAGCTTTAGTTTCTTACCTAAAGTTCATGAGTATGTTTGTACCTTGCGGATAAAACCCTGGCCTTCTCGCTTTGTTATTGCTGGCATTGCCTTTAGCCCGCCAGCATGTATGACCTATGAATATCGTTTGCATGTCGATCCATACCGGTCGGGGGTGGTGGTATAGCAAACAAGCAGCCGATTTTTCAGTCGCTTTAACTGCCTGGTGCTCTATCCATTTTTGTTTAAAGAAGGAGGATTCAAGATGACGGCAGAGATTCCAATTCAGCCAGCAAATACACAGCAGGATCCAACCCGTACAAAAACATGTCCCAGCTGTGGGGCAACCCTTTTTGCAGATATGGATATCTGTTATGGATGCCTTTACGATTTTACAAAAACATATGAACCACCACAGATTGGTGGGGCAGATGAAGTCCCGCTTGATATGTATGAGCAACTTCCTCAAACGCAAGAGAAAGAAAAAGAGGCAAACTATGCTTTGCAGGAAATCCCTGCCACTACAGATAAAACTACCATCGATTCCAGTGGACAGTCGCCGTACGTTTTGCAGGTATGCGGCCCCTCTGTCAATTTGTCTTTTGGCTGTAGTAATCAAGGTATTTGTTTGCTTACATTTAATGCTGCTTCAGGTCACTGTGAGAAAGTTGGCTTGGACAAAGGCACAAAGATTAACCTGAGCAACCTTGTATTTACCGTTCAATAAGACAGTCATCGCTACCATGTGTATCTACGGCATTTTTAGCTAGAGAGTCTTTTACTTTTATAGAGGAATAAGAACTTTGCATGCTTTGTAGCAAGTAAATTTTTTGCACCGTATTTGTTTAAAACGGGGTATAGTTACACATAGTTAACACTACAAGGTTTGGGGGTGCCACATGTCTCCAGTAGATATCGTTGTTTTTGCTGTTGTCGTGGCAATTATTGCTCTAGCTGTACACTCACTCAGGCATTCTAAGGGTCAGTGCGCAGGTTGTGGAAGTTCATCAAGCTGTGCAAGCCATAGTGGAGGGAGCAGCTGTTGTTCAGCAGCAGAATCCATGGTTTCTAATATGGAAGCTAAGGTCGCTTCTGAAAAGTAGTAGGTATGCTCTGACGTATGAACGATGAGTCTGTAATGGCTGTAGACTACCGTATTTCGGAAATCTACAGCCATTTGTTTTTTTTCTATACGTTGGAAATACGAGTGAAACATCTGTGTGTCACACTTACTATGTTTGATGGTAAATTCTCAGCTTCAATCCGCCGGGAGGGACTATGTCCTACGAGCAGAACATTGATTTCGTACTGCGCACAGTTGAAGAGCGTAACATTCGTTTTATTCGACTGTGGTTTACCGATGTGTTAGGTAACTTAAAGTCGTTTGCTATTTCTCCAGAAGATCTAGAAGAGGCTTTCGACGAGGGTATTGGCTTTGATGGTTCTGCAGTAGATGGTTTTGTTCCTTTGGAAGAGTCGGATATGCTTGCATTCCCCGATCCAGAAACCTTCCAGCTGCTTCCCTGGCGTCCTAAAGAAGATGGCGTAGCTCGTATGTTTTGTGAGATCAAAATGCCTAATCACAAGCCTTTTGTCGGTGACTCCCGTGCTCGGTTAGAAAAACTTTTCCGTGAGGTAGAAAAGCACGGATATTTCCTTAATGTGGGTGCAGGCATCAGCTATTTCTATCTCGACAATGATAAGACACCTCAGTTGTTGGATGGCGCTAGCTACTTTGATTTAACCCCTTCGGATTATGCACAGGATTTGCGTCGCAGCACAACGCTTGCCCTTGAGAAAATGTCTATTCCTGTAGAGTATTCCTATCATTCAATTGCACCTTCGCAAAACGGCATCCAGCTGCGTTATGCAGAGGCTCGTACCTGCGCAGATAACATTGTGACCGCTCGTTTGATCATCAAAGAGTCGGCGTATAATCAGGGTCATTACGCATCGTTTATGCCCAAGCCTTTTAACGACATCCCCGGCTCGGCCTTGTTTGTTCATCAGTCCTTTATGGATCATGATGGCAACAACCTGTTTTGGTCAGATGACGAGAAGCTCGAGGGTGGCATAGGCCTTTCGAGTCTTGCAAAGCACTATATTGCTGGTGTTCTCAAGTATGCACCGGAGTTTTCTCTCGTAACTAATCCAACAGTCAACTCGTATAAGCGCCTCATTCCCAACGGGGAAGTTCCCTGTTATGCAACCTGGGGCCGTAAGAATCGTTCCGCTTTGGTTCGTATTCCTACGCACAAGCCTGGTAAGCAGGCTGCTACACGCATTGAGCTGCGCAGCCCCGATCCAACCTGTAATCCATACCTGGCATTTGCAGTAACATTGGCTGCTGGTATGCGCGGCATTCAGGAAGAGCTAGAGCTTCAGCCTGAGTCCACTTTGGAAGATGCAAATCTGAGCGATGAGCAGCTACGCGCCAAAGGCATCCAACCTTTGCCCCGCGATCTTGGTGAGGCTATTGCCAAATTCGAGACCAGTGCACTTATGAAAGAAGCGCTGGGCGAGCACATCTTTAGCTATCTACTTACGGTCAAGAAGCGGGAGTGGGAAGAGTATCGAACCTCTGTTACAGATTGGGAGCGCGCTCGTTATTACGGCGGCTTCTAATTCTCGTGAGAATGATACAAAATTAGTAGCGATAAAATAGTATAGATGCGCTCCTGAATAACACTTGAATTAAGCGGTAGAATACAAGTTAAAACTTGCGGTTACTGTGCACAATAATTCAAGCAAGAGCAGATGCCTGATGCTATGGTATTCTCAACATCAATCATCTTTCTTGCCATACTAGGTTGGAGGTGGAGTCCGTGCATCATAGGAAGATTTTGTACGTATCTACGACTTCCCGTCATCGTGAGTATATGCGTAAGCTTACACACTCATTGGATGCTTCTGCACTTATTGCATCTCCAGATACCTTTGAACAGGCAATTGCTTCTCATCATGAGTTTGACCTCGTAATCTTAGACCTTGCGGGTGTGGCAAGTGATTTTTTTGGAACGGTAGAGGCCTATCTTTCGGATAACGGAATGATGCCGCTGCTTTTGGTGGTGGATAAGGCCGCCTTGTCCAAATTGAGGATTCCCGTTCAGTTTAAGACAGATTTTGTCGTCTCCAACTGCTCTGAAGCAGAGATGGAAGTTCGTGTTTCTCAGCTGCTTTGGCCAGGAGAAGAAAGTGCGCCGTCAGATATTGTCACTATAGACACCATGACTATCAACCTGGCAACTTACCAGGTATATGTGGACGACAAGCCCGTGGATTTGACGCTTATGGAGTACTCGCTCCTCTCATTTTTGGCAACACATCCTTCACGTGCGTATTCTCGTGATACCTTGCTTCACCGTGTGTGGGGCTTTGAGTATTGTGGCGGCACGCGTACGGTGGATGTGCATATCCGTCGCGTTCGTTCTAAGGTTGGCCCTCAAATTGCTGGTCATATCGTTACAG
>OGSB01000404.1_pt1 | contig 15927 bp, 14 predicted proteins | sample 1573741 | NCBI WGS metagenome assembly OGSB01 (sample SAMN03295824, study PRJEB24534) | human gut metagenome | isolation source: fecal sample 5 from infant 3 | host: Homo sapiens | place: USA: Pittsburgh, PA | collected 2014-07 | reverse complement strand
TGAGATAGAAAAGAAAATACAGTAATTAAACTGTAACTTTATTATACGAGGAGGTGAGTATAGTGAAAAAATCATTGCTTGTATTAACAGTTTGCTTCCTGCTTATTACAGTTTTAAGCATTAATATGTCTTTCGCCAAGAATATGTATAACCCTGAAGACATAACATGTTTCTATTATTCAGATGAGAGTGATTATAGAGAGAGTTGGCTTGAAGGTGTGGAAAAGAGTGTTTCAAAATTGTTGGAAAAATATGACGATAAAGTTTATGTAAAACAGTATTCAAGCTTTGATGAGTTGAAGGAATATTTTGTTCGTGACGACACCAATAGTACGTTTTACGATTCAGAAATAATTAATAAAAACATAAGCTTACGATATGCATATAGAATAAATAGATATTCAGATGTCTTCGAAGCAATATTTGTGGATTGTGAAGAAGAATAAATACCAAAAAAGAAAGGAACTTAAAAGATTCAACAGTTTTGATAATAAAATAGCATGGACATTTTATTTTTGGTATAATTGAGCTATCGAGAACTAGAATTGTATCAGGTAGCATACCTTTGTGTCGCTTGCAAAATCCTAACTTTTGTAACAATTTTCATAGTTTTCTGGTTGTTAAACAACTTAATAAGTTCGTATAATAGCTGATGAAGGTATCTTCATGGGAATCTCTTCTTTGTGATTTGACGTCACTTTGAGATTCTCATTTTTTATGATTTTTTCTTTGAAGTATCTGAAAATATGTTATTTATCTAATAACTCCCTTTTCTTTTCAGAACCTTTTTTATTGCCTACAAATGTGTTATAATTACATTATTGCAGGGTAATTTACGAGAAGGAATGATTATAAAATGAATGTAAAGACCTTAAAAACATTAGAATATAATAAGATTATAGATTTACTTCTAGGAAAAGCTGAATCTAGCTTAGGTAAGGACAAGGTAAAAGAAATAAAGCCTTTAACAAATATGGAAGATATAGAGTATCTTCAAAGAGAAACAGAGGAGGCCTATACACTTTTAATTAAAAGGGGAACGCCACCGTTATATGGAATACACAGTATAGCACCTGAAGTTAAAAGGGCAGAAATAGGCGGAGCTCTTAGTCCTGGGGGCTTACTAAAGGTATCTGACTCTCTAAGAGTATCTAGGGGATTAAAAAACTATATAAAAGAGACGAAAGAGGATAAAGTATCTGATTATCCTATAATAGAAGAATTAGTTGAGGGGCTTAGGGTTTTTAAACATATTGAAGATGAAATAAATAATGCTATAATATCAGAAAATGAAATTTCAGATAATGCTAGCTCAACGCTTAGAAGTATTAGAAGACAAATAATTAGTAAGAATGAGGCAGTAAAGGATAAGTTAAACTCAATAATAAATTCCCAGACTAACAAAAAATATCTTCAGGATAGCATTGTAACTATTAGAGAAGGAAGATATGTAATACCTGTTAAATCAGAGAATAAGGGAAATGTACCAGGATTAGTCCATGACATGAGTGGGAGCGGGGCAACGTTATTTATAGAGCCTATGGCAGTAGTTCAGCTAAATAACGAGCTTAGAGAGTTAGAGCTAAAAGAAAGAGAAGAGATAGAAAGAATTTTAAGGGAACTTTCAAACTTAGTTGCAGAAGAATCCGAAGGGATTGGAAATAATCAAAAAATCCTTCAAGAATTGGACTTTATTTTTGCTAAAGGGAAACTTGCCCTTGATATGAAGGCGACTAAGCCAATACTAAATGAAAAAGGATATATAAATATTAAAAAAGGTCGTCATCCACTGCTTAATGTAGCTAAAATAGTACCAATAGACGTATACCTAGGAAGAGATTTCAATTCCTTGATAATAACAGGGCCGAATACTGGTGGTAAAACCGTTACATTAAAGACTGTGGGGTTACTTACTTTAATGGCTCAGTCAGGACTTCATATCCCTGCCGATTTTAATTCAGAGATAGCAATATTTACTCAGATATTTGCAGATATTGGAGATGAGCAAAGTATAGAGCAATCTCTCTCTACCTTCTCATCTCATATGGTGAATATAGTAGATATATTATCTAAAGTAGAATATAATAGTTTAATTTTATTTGATGAACTTGGAGCAGGAACAGATCCTACAGAGGGTGCAGCTCTTGCCATGTCAATACTTGATCATTTACTTAAATTAAATGTTAGAATCATTGCTACAACTCATTATAGTCAATTAAAGCTATATGCATTAACTACAGAAGGTGTAAAAAATGCATCTGTAGAATTTGATGTGGAGACTTTAAGCCCCACATATAGATTGCTTATTGGAGTACCAGGTAAATCTAATGCTTTCGAAATATCTAAAAGACTTGGATTACAAGAATATATCATAGATTATGCAAAAGACCTTATTTCTAAGGAGAATGTAGAATTTGAAGATGTGCTACAGGCTATGGAAAAAGATAGATTAGCTACAGAGGCTAATAGGGCTGAAGCAGAAAGATATAGATTAGAAGTAGAGAAATTGAAGGCAGATTTAGAAATAGAAAAAGATAAAACAAAGGAAATGAGAGACAAGATTTTAGTTAAGGCTAAGGAAGATGCTAGAAATATATTAAGATTAGCTAAAGAAGATGCAGATTCTATAGTAGGAGAATTAAGAGATATATCTAGTGAAATAGAAAAGGATAGAAATAGAAAACTTCAAGAAGCACAGGATAAATTAAAAGCTAAATTAAATAAGGCTGAGGGAGAAGTGTCTCGTAATGTACTAAATGTAAAATCCAATAAGCCGCCAAAAAACTTGAAGGTGGGAGAAACTGTGGAGGTTCTTACCTTCAATCAAAAGGGTACAGTCCTTGATGAACCAGATGATAATGGAAATGTAAGGATTCAAGTGGGTATAATGAAAATAACTGCTCATATATCTACGTTAAAGAGAACAACTTCAGATGAAGAAGAAAAAGTCCATGGTAGTACAAAAAAAATAATGGGATCTAAGTCTAAAGATATTAGGACAGAAATTGATTTAAGAGGAAAAAATCTAGATGAAGCATTTTTAGAGTTAGATAAATATTTAGATGATGCATATATTGCAGGCTTAAAGCAAATTAATATAATACATGGTAAAGGTACTGGAGTGCTTCGAGATGGGATAAAAGGATATTTAAGAAGTCATAGACATGTCAAAGCTTCTAGATTTGGTACCTTTGGAGAAGGCGGAGATGGCGTTACAGTAGTAGAGATTAAGTAAAATAGTTTTTAATATTTGGAAAAGATATTTGTGTCAAAAACAAATATCTTTTTTATTATAAGAAAACTTAAGAAAAAATGAACCATATATAATATGGTGACGATAACAGTATGAGGAGGCGGTGGTGATGAATGTATCGGATGTAGAAGAACTAATTGATCTATATGGAGATATTATTTATGGATTTTGTAGGAGACTTGCAGTAAATAAGTCCGATACAGATGATTTATATCAACAAACTTTTCTAAGAGCTGTAGAAATTCAAGAAAATATAGATATAGACAATAATCCAAAAGGATTTTTAATTTCTCTTGCAGTAAGTATATGGAAAAATACCATTCGTAAAAATGCTCGGCGTCATAGGATTGCGCCAACAGTCAGTATAGAGGGAAATGATTTATGGGATATATCAATCAATAGCATTAGTACAGAAGATATAGCTATTTCAAATGAGTTAATAGGTCAAGTAAATATTATAGTTTCTAACCTAAGTGATAAATTTAGGATACCGATTATTATGTATTATAATGGAGATATGTCTATATCAGAAATTGCAGCAACTTTAAAGTTACCACAGGGAACAATTAAAAGCCGTTTACATAAAGCTAGATTAATTATAAAAAAGGAATTGGAGGGGAAAGGCTATGAAGGATATAGATAAGGAAAGTATTGACTTTCTACTAGAAAAATCCCTTGCATCATATGATAAAGTTGATGAAAAGTTAAATCAAGAATTAAAGAAAAAATTAAGATATGGAAACTCTAAAGAGAAGACTATATCCATATGGTGGCTTCCAATGGTTATTTCTATCTTTATAACCATAGCAGTATCAACAATAGCTTTCATTTATATTCCATATGGAACTTTACAGGTAATGATTATGGTATTTGGATTATTGACTATGATATTTAGCATAGTATTGACAGCTATTGGAGTTAAATACTTTGAACTTAAGAAAGGAGCTGTGATTTGTCTATGAATATGTTTATACTGTTTGGAATATTAATATCATTTGTTGTTGTGACATTTGCTTTTCTAGGTACATGGACATATAGAGATGCAAAAAAAAGGAATTTAAATGCAGGCTTATGGACTGCTATAGTATTATTGGTTCCCAACTTAATGGGGTTAATAATTTACTTCCTAGTAGCTCGTAAGGATGAGATGATCACATGTAATAAATGCGGTAGTATGGTGCCGGGATCATCCAATTATTGTATGACTTGTGGAAATGAGTTCAAAGAAGATATTAGATATTACAGGGAAAATAGAGAAAGTAATTCGAAGGGACTTATGATAGGGTTTATTATTTATTTCATAGTTATTATTATAATCTTTATGGGTTTTGTTCTGATAGTATTTAGAGATGGTGACTTGAAAGCACATAGTGGAATATCAATAGGGTCAATAGAAAATAATATAGGAGACAAATGGAATGTATCATATATTAGTTCTACTAAAGAATTTACCCGTAAAATAAAAATAGAAGATAATAATCCGAGTAGACTCTATATTGAATCAGAGTGTGGTAAGGGTAAGCTTTCATTACGTTTAGTACAAGGAGATATAGAAAGAACTATAGATTTATCACCTAAAAATGATAGCTATGAATTTGATTTATCAATATTTAAAGATGGAGAAGTTAAGTTATATCTAATTGGGAATAATGCTAAGAATGTAAAGTTCAAATCATACTGGGAATAACATAATTATTTAATTTAGCTTTGATAGAATATTCATATAGGAAAAGCAATAAAGAAATTACAGGTGGTGAGTTAGTGAGAATAGGAAAATTTGCTGAAAGTAATAATCTTACTATTGATACTGTTAGACATTATATGGATTTGGGATTAATTATACCTGAAATGCAGGGAGGCCAATATTATTTTGATGATAGATGTAAGTCAGACTTAGAAGATATTCTAAATTTAAAGGGTATGGGATTTACATTAAATGAAATTAAATCTATATTTATATTTAGGAGACTAGGAAATCTTACTCCATATGAACAAAATCAATATTATAAAACATTTTTTGAAAGCAAATATAAGAGTATAGGAGAGGAGATAGATAATCTCAAAGAGATTAGAAATAATCTTAAAATTAAAATACAAGAACTACACAATATTAGCATAGAACGAAAGAACAAAATAGGTATTGATTTTAGAAATCTAAACATGTTTAAATGTTTAAAATGTAATGGTGATTTAATACTCTCTAAAGGAAGTGTAGATAGCAATCAAGTAATTGATGGAAAATTAATATGTAATTGTGGTTTAGAATACGATATTGATGATGGAATATTAATAATTAATCATGAACCTATAGATCATGGATTGAAATTTGATTATAAATATATAGAGGAATATATAAGCTTAACTGATATGGAGTATTTAGAGAATGTATATAAAAATTTAGAACTGATGCATAAGAAAATAGAGTTTGATAATTTTAAGAACAAAACAATATTAGAGTTAGGATCTGGTAATGGTTTTTTCTTAAGGCATATATATAATGAATTACCTGATGACTCCATTTATATAGCTGTTGATAATGATATTGGGAGACATAAATTTTTGAAAAGCGTGCTAGAGCTTATAGATTCCAATAAAAACATAATATTTATATGTTCTGATTTTACTGAGATTCCTATAGGAAATAAATCTATCGATATTATTGTGGATTTTTCAGGAAGTAGTAATTATGGATTTTCAAAGGAGCAATTTTTGTTGAATGAAATAGATAACTATATTAAAGAATCTGCTTGGTTGATAGGTTCATATATAATATTTAAAAACTTTGGTGTGAATAGTAAAATAGATGATAAATATAGAAAAAGTTTTATTTTAAAAAATGTAAAAGAAAAAATAAAGAATCTAAACTATGAACTTATTTATGAAAAAGTTTCAGAACCTTTAGGGAAAGGTGGAAAATACGAAAACTATTTTGTAAAAGGAGAAGAAGTATATTCTTATTTATATTATGGAAAAAGATAGGGTTAACCCTATCTTTAATTATTTGTGCAAACAAAAAGACTTGGAAAATATATTGACATTGTCTAAGGGCTACTATTTAAGATGTGGTCAGGAGGGATCAATATGAAAAACAAAAAGGAGAGATTAAATTTCATATTATTTTCATTAGGTAAATTTGTATCTATTTTTGGTGCATCCATTTATTCTTTTGCCATGGGGCTTCATGTATTAGAAATTACAGGTTCAGGTCTTAGTTTTGCTATGACTCTAATAGTTAGTATAATACCCATGCTAATTATCAATCCGTTTGCTGGAGTTGTAGCTGATAAATTTGATAAAAAAAAGATAGTAGTTTCCATGGATATATTAAATGGAATATTTCTTATACTGTTATATATGGTTAGTAGTATATATGGTCTAAATTTATTAATTATATATATAAGTACATTTATTACTACAATTTTTACTACTATATTTGGCATATCGATGGAATCAGCAATTCCTAATATTGTATCAGAAAATATGCTGATGAATATTAATTCAATTAGCAAGATAATAGACTCTACATCTTCCATATTAGGACCAATGGTTGGAGGAATAGTATTTGCCCTAATAGATATCAGATATTTTATTCTATTTAATGGAATATGCTATATATTTTCGGGAGTGTCTGAAATGTTTATAGATTTTAAACATAATTATAATGGGAGTAATAAAAAAGAAAACAGCATTAGTTTTGTAGAAGATATGAAAAATGGATTAGAATATATTATAGAAAGAAAAGATATAATAGGAATTTTTAGTGTGTTTATTAGCTTGAATTTTTTTATGGGTTTATCAATCACAATACCTTTGCCTTATATAATTAATAATGTATTGACATTAGACTCTAGGAGTTTGGGAATAATTCAGAGTGCATTTCCAATAGGAATGATAATTGGTGCATTGATAATCAAAAAGATCATGCAAAGAGCTTCATATAAAAAGATTTTAATATTTGCTAGTTTAGCATTAGGTATATGTACAAATTTATTGGGAGTTCCAATAGTGTTTAAAAACTTATTATTTACTAATACTATATATACTTTCTATTATTGTGGAATAATGATTGCTTTCGGAGTCGCAATTTCTTTTATAGATATACCGATTATGTATATGCTACAAAAATTGATACCAGATGAATATAGAGGACGAGTTTTAAGTATAGCTATGAGCATGGTTAAAATTATACTGCCATTAGGATTGATACTGTCTGGATTCTTACTGAATATAATACCAGCTTATTTTATAACTACTGTGGGAGGAATAATGTTGTTCACCACTAATGTATTAGTCTTAAATAAGAAAAAATCATTATTCTGTAATATAAGTGAACAGGAAAAATATTAAAGTTCATATACTAATAGAGTAGTTTTAAATATTACTTGTATTTATACAGATAATATTGTATATTATATAGTAATAATTATATATAATTCGTCGATTGAGAGAGTAGAAAATTTAACCGTGTTGAAGCGAGCTGGGTTGGTGGGAGCCAGTACATAGGAAATATTTGAAGAGAACTCAGGAGAATATATCTGAAAAGAGTAGGATATTACGCTAGTAGCGTTAAAATTTCGAGTGGGCATTTGCCAACAAGAGTGGTATCACGGGGTAGCTCTCGTCTCTTATAATAGGAGACGAGAGCCTTTTTTTATGACCTAACACAGCGACATACAATCAAATAAAAAAGAAACAATTGTGAATTGAATAATAGGAGGTTGAAAATATGTTAAACTTTAGAGAAGAAGTTGTTAAATTAATTAAATCAGAAGTGGATTCACTTACGGAAGAAGAAATATCTTCTTTAATAGAAGTGCCACCATCATATGATATGGGTGATTATGCTTTCCCAGTGTTTAGATTAGCTAAGGCTTTTAGAAAAGCACCACCTGCTATAGCTGAGGAATTAGCAAGTAAATTTGGAGAAAATGAGTACTTTGAAAAAATAGAAAATAAAGGTCCATATCTAAATTTCTTTATAAATAAAGGTAAACTTACAGAAGTTACTTTAAATGAAGTGAGAGAAAAAGGGACTAAATATGGTTCTTCAGATATGGGTAATGGTAAGACAGTTATAGTGGAGTATTCATCACCAAATATTGCAAAGCCTTTCCATATTGGCCATATTAGAACAACAGTTATAGGAAATGCTTTATATAAAATATATACTTTCTTAGGATTTGATACAGTTGCTATCAATCATTTAGGTGACTATGGTACTCAATTTGGTATGCTTATTTCTGCATATAAGAAATGGGGAGATAAAGAAGTAATAGAGGCTGATCCTATAAATGAATTATTAAAATTATATGTTAGATTTAACGCAGAAGCAGAAGAACATGAAGAATTAAGAGATGAAGCTAGATATTGGTTTAAAGAATTAGAAAATGGAAATGAAGAGGCTCTGGGGTTATGGGAGTGGATTAGGGAAATAAGCTTAAAGGAGTTCAATAAGGTATATGATATGTTAAATATTAAATTTGACTCCTATGCTGGAGAATCTTTCTATTCCGATAAGATGCCTGCAGTAATAGAGGAATTAAGAGAAAAGAACTTGATGAAGGAATCTCAAGGAGCTTATTTAGTGGATTTAGAGGAATATGGTATGCCACCAGCACTTATTATGAAATCTGATGGCTCAACTTTATATACTACAAGAGATATTGCAGCTGCCTTCTATAGAAAGGAAACCTATGATTTCTACAAAAATATATATGTAGTAGCTTCGCAACAAAATCTTCATTTTAAAGCTTGGATGAAGGTAATAGAGCTTATGGGATATGAGTGGGCAATTGACTGTGTCCATATACCATTTGGTATGGTTAGTCTAGAAGATGGTACTTTATCTACTAGAAAGGGTAGAGTTGTTTTCTTGGAAGATGTATTAAATACTGCAGTTAAAAATACTTTGGATATAATAAATGAAAGAAATCCAAAATTGGAAAATAAAGAAGAAGTAGCGAAACAAGTTGGAATAGGCGCCGTAATATTTCAAGAATTATTTAATCAAAGAATTAAAGATTATGTATTCTCTTGGGATAGAACATTAAGTTTTGAAGGAGAAACCGGTCCTTATGTTCAATATACCCATGCAAGAATAAATTCTTTACTTGAAAGAGGAAAGTTTAATATAGAGAATAATGTAAATTATAGCCTTCTTAATACTGAGGAAGAGATAAATATAACTAGACTATTATATGATTTCCCTAAAGTAGTACTAGATGCTATGGAGAAAAATGAACCTTATTTCATTACAAGACATATAGTCGAAATAGCAAAAGCTTATAATAAGTTCTATAATTCTTGCCCTATAATCACAGATGATATAGAACTTAAAAAAGCAAGACTTATGTTATCCTTTACAGCTAAGACTGTATTAAAAACAGGATTAGATCTATTAGGAATAGAAGCACCAGAAAGAATGTAGATATATATGACTAAAATGAGCTTTGAAAGATTGTTATTAAACTTATTTCAAGAAGATTATAATGAGGGGAAGAGATATGGTTATATATCTCAATTATCTATAATAACTACGAAGTCTTTAATTCCTATGATGAATGAAGAAGGAGTTAGAATTGACTATACTAGATTTTTAGAAGAGTTTAAACTATGGTTAAACTATAGAATTGGAGGAAACTCTTCCTTGTTAAATACACAAGGAAGAGTAAATCCAAGTTTATATTGGAATAATAAAGATGATTCTATAATAAGTAGAATAATACCTCTAGTTCTTGCAAATCAAAGATATGAAATAATAGAAGAAGAAACTATAAGAAATATACTATTTACATCTGGAAATCTTCAATTTTTATTTGAAACAATAGCTATTGTACATTTATTGTATTTAGTTCTTAGAGATGAGGATAATATAATAGAAAAGCTGAAGGAAAATATTATTGGATTTTCTCAAACTAATTATATGGATAAATATAAAAAGAATTATAGAATAGAAATTGAGAATTATTCAGGCAATTTCAAGGTAGAGTTTGAAAGAGAAAAAATACATCTATTGAATTTTTTAAATGGTATAATAAATAATAGGTATTTGAGTCTAGAGGATATTCTTAAGGTTTTAGATAAAGAAGAGTCAAAGACATTAATAGGCAAAGTATTGTACGACTTTTTATATGATTCAAATAAGGAATATAATCTTCCTAGATTTTATATTAATCTCGGTGAATATATTATATCTTTAAGAAAATCTAGAATAGACCCTGATAAGCTAAAGATAAAAGAATATATTTTACCAGATATATTTAATTTTAATGAAGGTGATGTTTTTTTTCATTCTTTACTTAAGGAAGCTAAGGTAATAAAAAAAGAAGTAAAGGATGACACCTTAACTTCTTTAATTCAGACTAAAACTGGTATGTACTTATTTAAAAGATAGACCCTTAGGGGTCTATTTTCTTAGATACTCTAAAAAATCTTTTTCGTCAATTTCCGCTAAAGAGCTTAATTCCTCCACAATACTGTCTTTTAAACTTAAAAATTCATTTATTTTAGTATTGCTACCTGTATATTCCAAGGCTTCAATAATTAATAGCATATCATCTTTAGACATTTCTTGGATAGAAATTTTATCAAATTCTCTCATGAATTATCTCCTTTCTTGTCGTATTATACAATATATTCTATAAGACTTTTGTCAAAAATTCAATGACTAATCTTATCTTTTCGTAAATTCTCTGTATAAGACTAAAAACTAATGATATAATGTATTTAATATAATAAAAGGAAGGTAAATAGATGAAAGTAATATTAAGTACATTAAATTCTAAATTTATTCATTCCTGTTTAGCTATTAGGTATTTACAGGGATATGTTGAGGATTTAATCCACATTGATATAAAAGAATATACAATAAATCAAAATATAGACTTTATAGCTTCAGATTTATATAAATTGGGGCCTGAGATTATTGGATTTTCAACTTATATTTGGAATTTAACAGAGACATTGAAAATATGTAAGATTTTGAAAACAGTAAATCCCAAAATAAAGATAATTTTAGGAGGACCAGAAGTTTCTTTTGATGGAGAAAAGATTTTAGAAGATAATAAGTTTATTGATTTTATTATTTATGGTGAGGGAGAAGAAACATTTAGGGAGTTTATAAAAAAAACAATTGACGGCAATGAAGATTATGATGATATAGAGGGATTAATTTATTCTCAAGGAAATAAAATCATTAAAAATCCTCCTAGACCTTTGATTAAAGATTTAAACATTATACCATCTCCATATAAAAATATAGGAGATGAATTTGAAAATAAAATAGTATATTTTGAATCTTCAAGGGGATGCCCATTTAATTGTGAGTTTTGCCTTTCGTCGACTATTAAAGGAGTAAGATATTTTGAGATTAATAGGGTTAAGGAAGAATTAAACAACTTAATTGAAGGGAAAGTGAGGCAGGTAAAATTTGTAGATAGAACCTTTAATGCTAATAAAAATTATGCAATGGAGATAATGAGTTTTATTATAAATAAGAATCCAAAGGATATAAACTTTCATTTTGAAGTCACAGCGCATCTATTAGATAGAGAAATGCTAAATTTTTTATCTGGAGTAAAAGAAGGATTGTTTCAATTTGAAGTAGGTGTACAATCTACTAATTTAGATACTATAGATGCTATTGGAAGAACTACCGACTTTGAGAAATTAAGAGATATTACTAAGGAGATAAAATCACATAAAAATATTCATCAGCATTTAGATTTAATTGCAGGACTTCCATATGAGGGGTATGATTCTTTTAGGAAATCTTTTAATGATGTATATGAAATAAGACCTGAAAAAATACAATTAGGATTCTTAAAACTACTTAAAGGCTCTGGATTAAGAAAGGATCAAGAGAAATATGGATTTAAGTATCTGGATGAACCTCCTTATGAAGTATTGGAAAATGATTTTATTAAGTTTAAAGAAATAATAAAATTAAAGACAATAGAAGATTTAGTAGAGAGGTATTATAATGAAGGATATTTTGAGCATGCGTTGGAATTCATAGTTCACAATCATTATACTAGTCCATTTGATTTTTATGAAGATTTCTCATATTACTGGGAATTTAAAAATTACCATAAGGTATCTAATAGTAGAATTAGGTTGTATGAAATATTAATAGAATTTTATAAACATAAGGGATTTAATAATATGGTAGTGTTCAATGAACTTCTAAGATTTGACTTTATAAAGAATAATAAGGGATCTAGAATTCCAAATGGAATTTTAGGATTTAAAGAGGATATAAAACAAAGTATTATTCATGAAATTCTAAAGAATGAGAAAGTAATGGAGGATTGCTTAGAAGAATATAAAGAATTACCTACGAAAAAGATAATTCAAGATATTGCAGTTGAAACCTTTAGCGTTAATATTTTCAAAATCATAGAAGATGGTTATAATTCAACAGACTATACGATTAGAACTGATATATTGTTTGTATATCAGAAGGAAGTTATAAATAGATGTAAAACATATGATATAAGCAATATAATAAAGGAGATGATTTAGCTTGGATATAATAAAGGATTTTTTGATGATTAATAATCAAACTTTTAAGAAAACAATAAGTAGTCTAAAGAGTAATTGGATGATAATATTTACTGGGATAGTATATATAATTTTGAATACAGCTATTTTTACTGTAGTATTTAGTATATTTAGAGGAGTGTTATCTATTTTTGCAGGGATTATTTTGGCTATAGTTAGTGCTAGTTTGATTTCAAACTACTTGTACTTGCTATATAACATAATAAATTATAATAGAATGACATTTCAAGATTTTAAAGATGGATTCAAATATTTTCTTAGAAAGGTATATACTATATTCTTTTTTGCTTGGATAGGAAGTTATTTACTATCCCTTATTCAAGGGATGCTAGGATTTAATGCTTATATTTTAAATATAATAATAATGGTATCTATATTGTTTCTACTTAATTCATTGCCTGAAACTCTATATTTAAAAGTTTTAGACCCTATGAATAGTATTATGTATTCTATTGATTTTATGAAAGAAAATTGGTTAAACTGGTTGTTGCCAAATGCAATATTTTATGTAGCTCTTTATTATCTAACAGGTAATATTCTTACAGACCTATTTACAACTCATCTATCTTTTGGGTTTAATTTTGGTACTTCTAGTATCATAAAATATCTGTTAGGACAGGGAGTGTTTTCATTCATGATGATCTACAGAGGACATTTATTTAAATTATTAAGTACTAGTACTAGAAGAAAAAGAATGTTTATGAATAAGTTTTAAGAATAGAGGGTGAAATATGGACTTTATTAATGAGTATTTTAGAAGAAAAACAGACAAGATTACATTTATTGAATTGAAAAAAAATACAACAACAAATATTAAGGGGTATCCTATAGATAAAGATATTCCCCTCCCAATAATAACTGATGTTCTAGTAAATGAAATTATAGAAGGTAATATGGAAGAAGAAATAAAATTAGTTCATGTAATAGATGGAATTATTTATTTAATGGGAATAGATCCTCTGTTTATGTATATGGAGGATTATAAGAATATACTTATGTCCTATAATGAAAGAGCAGAAGATTATATTTTTTATCAAGGAATTAAGAGTATAGAAGATGATGATTATGACAGTGGAGCCATTTATTTTAGGGCATTAAAATATATTAATCCTGAGAATGTTAATGGGATATTTAATTATGCCCTCGTATTAGAAGAAATATCAAAAGGATATCTGGAAAAAGAGCAAGATGAGAAAGGAATGCAGTTTCTAGAAAAATCTACGAATGAGTTAGAAACTATATTGGATATAGATGATAAATATCCATTAGCATACTATAAATTAGGATATCATTATAAATTTTCAGAGCAATATTTAAAAGCAAAGCTTATTTGGACAAGATATTTAACTCTAGATAAGGATGAGTTAAGGCTACAAGAGATAAGGGGAGAGATAGAACTTATTGAAAATGATGCGGCTTTAGAGACTGGATTAACTTACTTATCCCGAGAATACTTTGATAAAGCCTTAGATATATTTCTAAAACTAATGCCTAAGTTTGAAAAATGGTGGGAACTTAAATATCTAATAGGTGCATGCTATAAAGGACTCTCAGACTATGAAAAGGCAATTGATTATTTTCAAGGAGCATTGGAACTCTATAAAGTTGATTCTGATGTTTATAATGAATTAGGAATATGTTTATTTACTATAGGGGATATGGATGACGCTATAGATGTATTTACAGAAGGAATTGAAAATATACCAGATGATTATAAACTTTTATTTAATAGAGGATTATGTTATTTGCAGTTAGGACAACTAGAAGATGCTTATAGAGATATAGAAAATGCAGTGGATTTAAATCCTAATGATGAAAATATGAATGCTCAGAAAGACATTTTAGAAAATCTGATTAATAAATAATATTTAATATGGAGGGATAACAATGGAAATCAACAAATTAGATGAGTTATTAAATTTGAAGCACGAAGAGCCTATGAAGTTAGTAGTAGTAGCTTGCCATGATGAAGAAGTTCTCGCTGCTGTTTTTGAAGGTAAAAGATTAGGCATAGCTGAACCAATATTAATTGGAGATAAAGAAAAAACAATTGAGATTGCTAAGGAAAAAGGATTAGATATAAGTTCTTATACAATAATAGATGAAAAAGATTTAAATATGGCAGCAGAAATAGGGGTTAAAATGGTATCAAGTGGGAAAGCTAATTTTATAATGAAAGGTTTAGTTGATACTTCCATATTATTAAAAGCTGTACTAAATAAAGAATGGGGACTTAGAACTGATTCGTTACTATCTCATGTAATGCTATATGATATACCTAATTACTCAAAATTAATATATTTAACTGATGGTGGAATGAATTTACAGCCTACCTTAGAGGATAAGGTAAAAATCATAGAAAATGCTGTAACAGTAGCAAAGGCACTAGGAAAAGAAGAAGTCAAGGTTGCTTGTTTAGCAGCTAAAGAAAAGTTAGATCCTAAAATGGTGGCTACTGTGGATGCTAGTGAGTTAAAGCATAGATATGAAGAAGGAAAGTTTTCGAAAGGAACGATCGTCGATGGACCTATGGCATTGGATTTAGCTATATCTTCATCATCAGCTGAGATAAAAGGATATAAATCAAAAGTTTCAGGTGATGCAGATGTTTTATTAGTCCCAAACATTGAAATGGGTAATGGAATTGGAAAGAGCATTACTTATTTTGCTAGTGGAAAGTCTGCAGGGGTAGTAATGGGGGCAAAAGTTCCTATAGTATTAGTATCAAGAGCAGATGATCATGAAGCCAAATTGTATTCAATTGCATTAGGCAGTTTAGTAGCAGCATATAAAGGATAGTGGATAATTAATAAAAGAGTGGATGAATTATAGGAAATTACCTATATATCATCTGAATTAAAAGATTTTGTTAAAAACTTGAAAAAAATTCAAAATAGATGTTGACTTTAGATTAAAAACCGTGTATTATAATAAAAGTCGGCTGCGACATTGAACAAAACAAATCAAATTAAAGATTTAAAAAAGTTCAAAAAAACAGTTGACAAGTCTCTCGAAAGAGAGTATGATAGTAAAAGTCGGCTGTGACAAAAACCTTTATAAATCAACAAAATGATTTAAAAAAAGTTTTAAAAAACAGTTGACAGCAAACGGAA
>OGSB01000390.1_pt1 | contig 16951 bp, 14 predicted proteins | sample 1573741 | NCBI WGS metagenome assembly OGSB01 (sample SAMN03295824, study PRJEB24534) | human gut metagenome | isolation source: fecal sample 5 from infant 3 | host: Homo sapiens | place: USA: Pittsburgh, PA | collected 2014-07 | reverse complement strand
TCCAAGCCCCAGGAGGCAACGATGCTTCGAGCAGGCCGATAATGCTTCCAGCAGGACGGATAATGCTTCCAGCAGGCCGATAGTGCTTCCAGCAGGCTGATAATGCTTCCTGAAGGCGATGATGCCCCCAGCATCCGACGCGGTCGCTTGGATCCCGTAAAATCAGGCCATTGAGTAGTCTATGGGGCTTTTTACTTGTGATTGATCTCTTCTCCCGGTAGAGAAAATCGATTTAAAACGCTCTAAGAGCCAAAGTTTGGATGAGGAAAATGGACCATCTCCACCCCTTCACAAAAAACAGGGGTTTTCCAACAGCCTGCCAAGGTGCAGGAATTGATCGCCAGCGGAGCGGGAACAGCCTTAAAAAGCTGCAGCAGTGCAGTTTTTTGCCCGAAACGGTCCCGAACCAAGCGATAAAGGAGAGAATTCTGTATATTAAGTCAATTTCATAATTCCTTTCGTTCAAAGCGGTTGGACCAGGCCAAAATGGCAGATTCATTTTTTTGAAAATTACGCAACCTACTTAGCTCCAAGGATGCTTTTGTTTAGGCGGTCTAACGCAAGTTTGCATAGGGTGTATGTCAGACAACTCAAGTCTAGATCGACCAAAGCACGTTTCTTAAGTTTTCTGCTTGAGCCCAATTCCATGTACAGCTTCAAATAGGCAAAAACACGTTCAATCGCTATTCGCTGCTTGAATAGTTCAGCAAACTTTTTGCTTCCACGTCCGGGTGCCGTGTATTTCCGGACATCTTCATCAATGCGAAATTTGAAAACTTTCTGGCAGTCGTCCGCTTGAAACGGGCAGGAGGCGCATTCCTTTGGCCTTGTGAATTTTATGGTATCTCGCTTGGCATCGTAACTGTCGTAGACGTACGCATGACCTTGCTTGCCAGTTGGGCGAAAGTGCTTATCCACCCCTTCAGGTAGCTTGCTGCGATGGATAAGCGGGATGATCGGTAACGCACCAATATCCCGGATTTGGCGGTAAACCGGTTCGCTGTCATACCCCTTATCAGCTAGCACATAGTTTGGTTTGAGATAGGGAAATCGCTCCTTCATATATTTCAGAAGAACAATCGCCGCTCGCTGATCGTTCACATGAGCAGAACAGGTCACTCCGGCCACAATGTACTGGCTTTGGCAATCCACCAAGAGATTCTGTTTGTAGCCATGCCAATATTTCAACCGGCGCCGCACTCCCCGTGGGTCACCCTTTGCACCTACACTTGCGTGTTGCGGCATATCAGCGAGAAGCTGTTCGTAAGTGGCGGGCAACATATCGGCGACCTCCCGTTCAAATAGGCTGAGCGAGGCCTCGTACGCTTCAACTTCGGCACGCCAAGCCGCATCTTCGGCTTTCGGAACGCGTCCACGCTTTGGTCGCTTGGGTTTCTCTGGTTTAGCTAATGGCGTGAAGAATTTTTCCGATCGGCAGATGTTCTAAAACGAAATCCGCTTTAGGGGCAGGCGCCATTTTCATCATTTCCTCAAAGGAAAACAGCTCTTCTTGTCGAATATGATACATGGGAGTACTCCTTTCTCGGTTTTTTGGTTTAGTCACCTATAACTTCGAGAAAATGGGGAGGTACTCCTTTTTTCTGTGCCTAAAACTCCAGCAACCGCAAGGGTTTCGAATTATGAAATTGACTTTATTTGCAGGTTTTACTATTCCACGCCCCGGTGCTGCAGAAAAAGATGTACTTTTACAGTTTTTTGAAGACACGCGCGCGAGAATCCGAAAATCGTGTGCTCCGGCCCAGGTCGGTATTGGTGAGCTGACGGTGTCCTGAACACACGGATATTCCCGCCAAGGAAGCGGCTGGCGAAAGTTATCAAGCGGGGGGAAAACGGTCAAGTGACGCTTTGCCGCAAGGGAACGCGGTGCGGGAGAAAATGGTTCTTCCCCGGGAAAATGGTTGATTGTGCCGCTGGAATTCCCTGGCCTATAATCAGACTCAACCCGGGAGGCTTCCGGACCGGATTGCCGGAAGCCGAAAGCCATCGCTTCGCAGCTGCTCCATGCGCTTCGTGCTAAGGAAGAGAGCCGGCCATGGGACATGCCGGCTTGAAAGCGGTACCATTTGCGTTTATGCGTCTGACAAAGGAGGAATGCCCCATGGCAAACGTCACGCCCGGATCCGCTTCCCGCCGCCTGACATCGCGCTTCGCGTTTGCCCCAGGCGCCGGCAAGCGGATCAAGAAGCATTGGCAGTTCTACCTGCTGGTCCTGCTGCCCGTCGCCTACCTGATTATTTTCAAATATGTGCCCATGGGCGGCGTGCTGATTGCGTTCAAAGAATATAACGTCGTGCAGGGCATCTGGGACAGCCCGTGGGTCGGACTGAAATATTTCGAGCAGTTCCTCGAGTCCCCTTACTTCTGGAAGTACATCCGCAATACGATCGTCGTCAGCCTGTACGGCCTGGCGGTCGGGTTCCCGGCTCCCATCCTGTTGGCCTTGCTGCTGAATGAGATTCGGAACGGCTGGTTCAAAAAGACCGTACAAATGGTGACGTATGCGCCCTATTTCATTTCGACCGTCATCATGGTATCGATCGTGATCGTCGCCCTGTCGCCGAATGTCGGCATGGTGAACAATGTGCTGCGGCTCTTCGGGTTCGAAGGAATCGACTTCATGGGACGCCCGGAGCTGTTCAAATCCATTTATGTCTGGTCCGATGTATGGCAATTTACGGGCTACGGGGCGATTATTTATATCGCCGCCCTGGCCGGCGTCAATCCGGAGCTGTATGAAGCGGCCAAGGTCGACGGCGCGACGCGCTTCCAGAAAATATGGAACATCGATTTGCCGAGCATTTTTCCGGTAATGGTGATACTGCTTATTCTCAATGTCGGGAGCATGATGAGCGTCGGCTTCGAGAAAATGTATCTGATGCAGAACCCGCTCAATCTGGAGTCTTCGGAAATTATCTCGACCTACGTATACAAGGTGGGGCTGTTGAATGCGAACTTCAGCTTCTCGACGGCGATCGGACTCTTCAACTCTGTCATCAATCTGTTCTTGATCGTGACGGTTAACGCGATTGCGCGCCGGCTGTCCGAGTCGAGTCTGTGGTAAAGGGGGCCTTTGTTCCATGCGCACAACGACGATTCGGGAATCGCTGCCCGACCGTTTGTTCCTCGCCGGCGTGTACGTGTTTTTAACGTTGATTCTGGTCATTATTTTATTTCCGCTGCTTCATATTTTGAGCGCTTCATTCAGTTCGCCGCAGGCGGTCAATTCGGGGCGGGTTTGGATCTTTCCCGTCGAGTTCACGCTTGCCGGCTACAAGGCCGTCTTCGCCAACTCCAATATATTGACGGGCTATGCGAACTCGCTCTTCTATGCCGTCTTCGGCACGTTGGTCAATGTCGTCATGACCGTGCTGATCGCCTACCCGCTGTCGCGCAAGACGTTCTACGGACGGCAGATGCTCATGATGCTGCTCGTCTTCACGATGCTGTTCGACGGCGGTCTCATCCCGAACTACATGGTCGTGAAGTCGCTCGGTCTGACTGATACGCGCTGGGCGATGATTATTCCGGGCGCGTTGGCCGTATTCCAGGTCATTATCGCCCGCACCTTCTTCCAGTCCTCCATCCCGGAGGAACTGTCAGAGGCGGCGGAGATTGACGGCTGCAGCGATGCCCGCTTCATTACGAGCGTCGTGCTGCCGCTGTCCAAGCCGATTCTGGCCGTCATGACGCTGATGTATGCGGTCGGGCATTGGAATTCGTATTTCGGGGCGCTCATTTATTTGAAATCGCCTGATGTGTTCCCGCTGCAAATCGTGCTGCGCAACATTTTGATTCTCAACTCCGTGGATCCGGCCATGATGGCCAATGTGGATGACATGCTGCAGCTTCAAGGCATCGCCGAACTGCTCAAGTATTCGCTCATCGTGGTGGCGAGCGCGCCCGTGCTGATGATTTATCCGTTCGTCCAGAAGCATTTTGTGAAGGGCGTCTTGATCGGGTCAATAAAAGGGTAACACGGCATGCCTTAGCATTTCGCTATGAGATGACATTTTCAAGGAGGGTCTAACCATGGGACAAAAAGGATCTGTCTTGCTCGCCATGCTGTTGAGCATCTCGCTGCTGCTGGCGGCATGCTCTGGAGGAGGGGCGAAGCAGGGAGCGGCAGCAACCGATCCGGCCGATGAGGCCAAGGCGGAGGAGCTTTTCAGCCCGGTCGGGGAATTCCCGATCGCGAAGGAGCCGATGACGCTGAAAATGTTCGCTCCCCAATCGGCGGCGATCGAGAATCTGGAGACGAACGAGTTCACGAAGTTTCTGGAGGAGAAGACCAATATCCAGATCAAATGGGATGTCGTGCCGGAAGGCGCGCTGGAGGAGAAGAAGCAGCTTATGATGGCCAGCGGCGACTACCCGGAAGTGATTCTGGCAGGCTCCTTCAGCAAGGCGGATCAAATGAAGTACGGCCAGCAGGGCGTCTTCATCCCGCTCAATGATCTGATTGAGAAGTACGCGCCAAACATAAAGCAGGCGATGGCGGAGATCCCGTACTTGAAGGACGCGATGACGACGCCGGACGGCAATATTTACGCGATTCCCAAGGTGAATGAGTGCTATCACTGCACCTACGCCTCGAAAATGTGGATCAACCAAACGTGGCTGGATAAGCTCGGCCTGAAGATGCCGGCAACGACAGATGAGTTTTATGAGACCTTGAAGGCGTTCAAGGAGCAAGACCCGAACGGCAACGGCAAACCGGACGAGATTCCGCTCACTACCGCCGGGAAAAAGGAAATGTGGGGCGGAGGCCTGGACGCGTACTTGATGAATGCGTTCATCTATAATGATGCCACGACCTATATGTATCTGGACAACGGGGAATTGAAGTTCTCGCCGAATCAGGAGGCATGGCGGGAAGGGCTTCGCTACATTCACAAGCTGTATGCGGAAGGGCTGATCGACAAAGCGTCCTTCACCCAGAACGCGGATGCCGTGAAGCAGGTCGGGAACCGGCCGGACAATGTGATGGGAGCGGTCGCCACCGCGCTGATCAGCTATGTGTATTCGCCGAATGAGCTGACCCCGCGCCACAAGGATTATGTCACGGTTCCGCCGCTCAAGGGGCCGGAAGGCGTGCAGCTTGCAGGCTATTTCGTCGGCGCAGGCAACGGCCAGTTCGCGATTACGAACAAGGCGACGGCCGAACAGCAGATTGCGGCGATCCGGTTCGCGGACTATCTCTATTCGGAGGAAGCGACCCTGTTCAGCAGCATGGGCAGAGAAGGGGATGGATACCGCAAGGCCAAGGAAGGCGAGAAGACGGCGGACGGAACGCCGGCGCGCTTCAAGCAGACGCCGAAGCCGAACGTGGCCCAGGTGCAGAATGGAACATGGCAGGAGCTCGGGATTATGAAAATGACGAATGAGCTGCGGGACTCCTTCGCCGTGCCGGAGGATATGTATTCGGAAGACGGCTACGGGCTGCGGCTGCGCACCGAATCCAAGAAATACGAGCCGTTCGCGAAGCCGGAGATCGCCTTCCCGTCCGATATCTTCATTGCGGCGGAGGACGCTTCCCTGGCCGCGCAGCTCCAGACCTCGATCAATGATTACGTCGAATCGAACATGGCGCAATTCATTACCGGCAGCAAAGATGTCGACAAGGACTGGGACGCTTATGTAAAAGGGTTTGACGGGCTGCAATTATCGAAGTATCTTGAAATTTACAGCAAGGCGCTGAAAAAATAAGGGGCAGGCTGCCGTCCGAAGCGCTAGGGCGCGGATTTCGGACGGCAGCCTCTCGTCGCCTGGAGAATGACCAATCTAACGTTAGAGAGGAGCGGCTGCCGGATGAATCAAAGGCTGGCGGTGCCCACGCCGCAGCAAATGGCGTGGCAGGACTTGGAACTGGGCATGTTTTTTCACTTCGGCATCAATACGTATTGCGATCAGGAATGGGGGGACGGGACGGACTCCCCGGAATTGTTCAACCCGGCGGAGCTGGATGCGCGGCAGTGGATTCGGACCGCGAAGGAAGCCGGCTTCAAGTATGTCATTCTGACGGCGAAGCATCATGACGGCTTCTGTCTGTGGCCGACCAAGACGACGGATTACTCGGTGCGGTCAAGCCCGTGGAGGAACGGGCAGGGCGATGTCGTGCGCGAGGTCGCGGATGCCTGCCGGGAGGAAGGGATGAAGTTCGGCTTATACGTGTCGCCTTGGGATCGGAACGCGCCATGCTATGCCGATCCGGCGGCCTATGACGATTTCTATGCGGAGCAGCTGACCGAGCTGCTGACCGGCTACGGGCCTCTCGTCGAGGTCTGGTTCGACGGGGCGGGCTCCGAGGGGCGCGAATACGATTGGAAGCGTATTATCGGCCTCGTGAAGCGGCATCAGCCGGACGCGATGATCTTCAATATGGGCGCTCCGACGATCCGCTGGGTCGGGAATGAGGACGGCGTCGCCCCGTATCCTTGCTGGAATACGGCCGAAAGCGCCCGGGTCAGCATGTTCACGAGCGACATGAATACATGGATGGATGAGACGCCGGGCTGGGTGCCGGCGGAATGCGACGTGCCGATCCGGAAGCGGCATTGGTTCTGGCATCCGAACGATGAGCACAGCCTGCACTCCCTCGATCATTTAATGGACTTGTACTACCGCTCGGTCGGACATGGCACGACGCTCCTGTTGAATGTCTCTCCGGACAACCGCGGCCTGCTGCCGGAACCCGACGCGAAGCGAGTGCTCGAATTCGGGGCGGAGATCCGCCGTCGGTTCGGGCAGCCGCTGGGCTCCGCCTCCGGCACAGGGTCCGGGCTTGAGCTGGCGCTGGATGGAGAAGCCCTCATCGATCATATCGTGACGATGGAGGATATCGCCTACGGGGAACGGGTGCGCGCCTATACGATCGAGGCAGAGGCCGGCGGCAAGTGGAAGCCCGTCGCAGCGGGCAGCGCCATCGGCCACAAAAAGATCGACCGCATCGAGCCGACGCGGACATCCCGTATCCGCATCCGCGTAACGGAGGAGGCGGCAGAGCCGCATATTCGCAGCTTGGCCGCCTATTCGGCGGGGGAATAAGGCAGAAGTGAATTGGCATACGGAGCCATAAAGGCAAGGATGGACCGCAGCGGAAGGAATGCGGTTAATCCTTGCTTTTTTTCATATAATATGAAAGATTTAATAGGTAAAGTTCGCGGGCCGCACGAAGTGTCGGTACCGACGGAATGTGTTAATCATATGATGAAGCGATTGGCCTTATCGCGGCGCATGGACATCGAAGGGAGAAGTCCTGCGGAACATCATGAAGGAGGTGGCGGAGTGAGCAGACAGCAAACCAATGACTCGAACGATGCGGGCAGCGGAGGCAGAGAGCCGGAAGATATCGTGGCGGAGGCGGTTCAGATTCTGGAGGGAGACGACGAATCGATTCGGCATGCCTTCCGGTACTGGCACCCGTATGACCTCGCTCTCGTCTACCGGGACGCGAAGATGACGCACCGCACCCGCTTGCTGGAGGTGCTCGACGTCGATCAGCTTACGGGCATCATGCGCGAGCTGGATCCGGCGCTGCAGCTGGAGTCATTTCAGATGCTGGGGCGCGAGCGGGCTGCGGAAGTATTGAACCGCATGGATAACGACGACCTGGCCGACACGATGGCGGCCGTCAGCGTGGAAGCGAAGGAATTCCTGCTGTCCCTGATGAAGCGGGAAGAGAGCGATACGGTACGCCAGCTCTTGACCTACGAGCCGGAGACGGCCGGCGGCCTGATGACGAACCGCTACGTCTGGTTCTATGAGCGTTATACGGTGCGTGAAGCCGTCGAGAAGGTGAAGGCTTTCGCCGAATTGACGAAGCATGTGCATTATTTTTATGTCGTAAATGAAGAAAAGCGTCTGGTCGGCACGCTCTCGTACCGCGAGCTGGTGCTGGCCCAGGAGACGGAGACGATTCAAGCCTTGATGAACGAGAAGGTCATCTCGGTTACGGCCGACACGGATCAGGAAGAAGTCGCCCGCTTGTTCGAGCAGTATGACTTCCTCTCGATGCCGGTCGTGGACGAAAATAACCGGCTGATCGGGATCGTGACGGTCGATGACGTCATCGACGTCCTGCGGGAAGAGGCGCATGAGGATTTCAATAAATACTCCGCTACGGACAAGACGATCGATTTCCGCACGAATCCGTTCACGGCGGCGCGGCGGCGTCTGCCCTGGCTGATTATGCTGCTGTTCCTCGGCCTGGTATCGGGCAGCATCATCAGCCGCTTCGAAGAGACGCTGCAGCAGGTCGTCGCCTTGACCTTCTTCATGCCGATGATCGCCGGCATGACGGGGAACACGGGCACGCAATCGCTGGCGGTCGTCATCCGCGGCCTCGCGTCGGAGAAGCTGGACAAGGGCTCCGTCAGCAGGCTGATCGGACGCGAGCTGGTCGTCGGGCTCATCATCGGCACCGTATGCGGCCTCGCGGTCGCCCTCGTTGCGGGCTTCTGGCAGTCCAGCCTTCCGCTCGGGCTGGTCGTCGGCAGTTCCTTGTTCCTGACCGTCATTATCGGCACGATGGCAGGGACCGTCATCCCGCTTATTCTGTACCGCTTGAATGCCGACCCGGCGGTGGCATCCGGCCCGCTCATTACGACGCTGAACGATATCTTCTCGCTCACGGTCTACTTCGGAACGGCGACCCTGTTCTTGTCCTATATCCTGTGAGAATCGTGCGGCTGACTGCGATATTTGTTTCCCCATGAGATTGTACTCTTTCGGCGGACGAATTTCGAAAATGTCTATACAAAGGTGGACAAGAAGAGGATATGCTTCGCTTAAGGAGATAAGTCTATATATAGGGTATATTGGGGCGTTGTTCTATATCTAGCGGGATGAGTGTCGAAAAAGAACATCTCTCCTTCACCGAAAAGTGTCCACTATTTGAAAGACATTTCTTTATGTTTTCCACAAAATGAGGACACACCTGCGGCAGCGGCTATCGTCAGCCTGATGAGTCTGATCTTTGTCCTGGATCATTCCGAATGTTTGGATTTTTTCGGATCAATGGAGACTGGCGCCGCGGATAGACCGTCCTGCAGGAATCCGCCCGGAAAAGGACCCTGAAAAGCACATTGAAAAAAGACCAAAAAAAAAGCTTGTCAACGGCCAGGTCGTTTGTTATACTCTTAATTGTCGCCGCGAGGTGATGAAGTTTTTGAAGACGTGGCCCGTTGGTCAAGCGGTTAAGACACCGCCCTTTCACGGCGGTAACACGGGTTCGAATCCCGTACGGGTCACCATCTATTCTTATGGATGATATGGCGGACAGCAATGTTCAGTCAGCACGAGCCATTAGCTCAGTTGGTAGAGCACCTGACTTTTAATCAGGGTGTCGAAGGTTCGAGTCCTTCATGGCTCACCAGTTTTCCTTTATGGTTGCAATGCGGAAGCATCGTTCCCAACATACGTGCGGTAGTGGTGGAATGGCAGACACGCTATCTTGAGGGGGTAGTGGGCGTACGCCCGTGGAGGTTCGAGTCCTCTCTACCGCACCATAATTTTCATGACGAATGAGCGAAGTCTTGGCATACAAGGCTTTTTTTGTTTTTACCGGGATATCGCATTGAACTTGAACCTCGTTACCATTTTCCAGCGCCGGACGGGGCGAAGGAACGTTCCGAATCTGACCCGGCAGTTAACCAAGAGGTGTTGAATATGATTATTATCAAGACGAAAGAACAAATTGCCAAAATGCACGAAGCGGGCAAAATATTGGCGGCCTGCCACAAAGAGATCGCGAAAATGATCCGTCCGGGCATCACGACGATGGAGATCGATCGCTTTGTGGAGCGTTTTTTGAAGGAGCATCACGCGACACCGGAGCAAAAAGGCTATATGGGCTATCCTTACGCGACATGCGCTTCCGTCAACGATGTCATCTGCCACGGCTTTCCGAGCGAGACCGAGCTGAAGGACGGGGATATCGTCACCATTGATATGGTCGTGAATCTGAACGGCTGGCTGGCCGATTCCGCCTGGTCCTACGCGGTGGGCAATATCTCGGACGAGGCCGCCCATCTGCTGAAGACGACGGAAGAGTCGCTGTACAAGGGCATCGAGCAAGCGGTCATCGGCAACCGCCTCGGCGATATCGCGCATGCGATTCAGACATTGGCCGAGGCCGAAGGCTTCTCGGTCGTGCGTGAATTCGTCGGCCACGGGATCGGGCAGGATATGCACGAGGAGCCGCAGGTGCTCCATTACGGGCCGGCCGGCAAGGGCATGCGCCTGAAGGAAGGCATGGTGATCACGATCGAGCCGATGCTGAATACCGGAGTCTGGCAGAGCAAGCGCGATCCGGACGGCTGGACGGCAAGAACGAAGGATGGCGGCTTGTCCGCGCAGTATGAGCATACGCTCGCGATTACGGCCGACGGCCCGCTTATTTTGACGAAGCAAGACTAAATTGAGAGGCACAGGTGCACGAACATGCATCCTGTGCCTTTTCTTTTGTGCCCGGTCTCGGGCGTTGTTCGTTCGAGCGGCCCGGCGGCCCGCTGCTGGCTTGAACCGGATTTACGCCGGCAGCACTTCCCGAATCCGATCCAGCGCCCAATCCAGCTCTTCCTTCGTAATGACGAGCGGCGGGGCGAAGCGGATCGTATGCTCGTGGGTTTCCTTGGCGAGCAGGCCGACCTTCTGGAGCTGCTCGCAGTAAGGGCGGGCGGGCTCCGTCAGCTCGAGCCCGATCAGCAGGCCGCGGCCGCGCAATTCCTTGATGCGCGGCGATTGGAGCTTGGCGAGTCCGTCCATGAAGTAATCGCCAAGCTCCCGCGCCCGGTCGGCGAGCCGCTCGCGGACGAGCGTCTCCAGCGCGGCGTTGGCGACGGCGCAGCCGAGCGGATTGCCGCCGAAGGTGGAGCCGTGCGACCCGGGCGTGAACGTGCCGAGCACCTCGGCATCGCCCGCGACGGCGGATACCGGAATGACCCCGCCGCCGAGCGCCTTGCCGAGGATATACATATCCGGCACGATCTCTTCCCAGTCGCAGGCGAACATTTTGCCGGTGCGGCCGAGCCCGGTCTGGATCTCGTCGGCGACGAACAGGACGTTGTGCCGGCTGCACAACGCGCGGGCCGCCTGGAGGAAGCCCGGCTCCGGCACGATGATGCCGGCTTCGCCTTGAATCGGCTCCACCAGGAAGGCGGCCGTATTCGGGGTGATGGCCCGCTCCAGCGCGCCGATATCGCCGTACGGGATGAGCTTGAATCCTGGCGTGAACGGGCCGAAGCCAGCCTTGTATTCCTCCTCCGACGAGAAGGACGTGATCGTGACCGTCCGCCCGTGGAAGTTGCCGTCGCAGACGATGATCTCGGCCTGATTGTCCGGAATGCCCTTGCGCTCGTAGCCCCAGCGGCGCACGGCCTTGATCGCCGTCTCCACCGCCTCGGCCCCCGTATTCATCGGCAGAATCATCGCCTTGCGCGTCAGGTTGGAGAGGCGCTCGTAGAAGGGGCCGAGCTGATCGTTATGGAACGCTCTGGAGGTGAGCGTCACTTTGTCGGCCTGGTCCTTGAGCGCCTGGATAATGGCCGGGTGACGGTGGCCGTGGTTCAGGGCGGAGTAGGCGCTCAGCATATCCATATACCGGCGCCCCTCCGGATCCTCGACCCAGACGCCCTCGGCCTTCGAGATGACGATCGGCAGCGGATGATAGTTCCGTGCTCCGTATTGCTCCGTCTGGTCGATAATTCGCATCGATTGGTTCACTCTTGTCTCCTCCTTTTTTGCCAAGTGCGGTCATTACAAAATTCGTTCGCCCAGCAGCGAGCCGATCAGGCCGATCGCCAAGCGGACCGTCCGCTTCTGGCTGTCCAGCGGCGGGCTGACCTCCACGAATTCGGCGGATGTGATCAGGCCGGATTCATACATCATTTCGAGCGCCAGATGCGCTTCGCGGTAGCTGACTCCGCCCGGAATCGGCGTCCCTGTGCCGGGAGCCTCGGCGGGATCGAGGCTGTCGATGTCGAAGCTGAGATGGACGCCGTCGGTTCCGTCGCCGAGGATGCGCAAGGCCTGCTCCATCACATAAGGCATCCCCTTGCGGTCGATATCATGCATCGTGAAGCAGGTAATGCCGGCTTGGCGGATGTACGCCCGCTCGCCCTCATCCAGCGATCTCGCCCCGATAATGACGACCTTCGCCGGATCGATGCGGGACGACTGCCGCCTGATCTGCATGAGCAGCGGATGGCCCTGTCCAAGATTAACGGCCAGCGACATGCCGTGAATATTGCCGCTCGGGCTCGTGTCCTCGGTATTCAGATCGCCGTGGGCGTCGAACCAGAGGACGCCAAGGTTGCGGTAATGCCTCGTCAGTCCTGCGATCGTGCCGATGGCGATGCTGTGATCGCCGCCGAGTATGAGCGGCAACCGGCCGCTGGCGGCGATGCCGGCAACGCGGTCGGCCAGCTCGCTGTTGAGAGCGGCGATTTCCTCCAGATGCTTCAGCTTCGTACCGGGCGCTTGCGTGCTTCCGGCAGCCGCGGCGGGAGGCAGGACGGCGCCCTCATCGGCCGTCTGCAAGCCCAACTGCGACAAATGGCGGACAAGCCCGGCCTCCATCAGCGCATCCGGTCCATGCTCCGCTCCAGGCCGCGCGCCTCCCTTGCCGTAGGGAACGCGCAGCAATGCAATCAGATTACGGTCCATAAGCAGACTCCTCTCTCGGGAATGTAAGCGTTCACAATTTTATGAAGGAGGATTCAGGATGTAATGGAACAATCAGGTTTAAGCTCTATATATTACGGGAGCTTGGGAAGGAAGTTGCGGGCGGGATCCAGCGTCTTTCCTGGAAAAAGCTTAAAAATTAAGCATTTCGCCACGGGGATGGGTTGCTTTTATGCAGGTTTTTTATGCATAAATGCATAAAACCGGTTCGCTTTTCATTTAAAAGAGGGGCAGCGGATGCATGATGTGCATACCCGATGAATGGATTTGAATCGCGGTGCATCAATATGAACGAACAAGTTGTTGGAAAAATGATACTTTTTACAATACATTTACAATGGATTGATCTGATGAAAACATAACCCTTCTATGATTGTGGTATCCGGCTTGTTTGATTGCGTTTTGCCTGTATTGTTGCTTGGTTGCTTGAGGCAAGTCTGAACGAGGAGGAATCGCGATGGAGCGCATTGCAATCGATATGGATGAGGTGATGGCCGATACGGCCGGCACGCACCGGGAATGGTACAACCGGGATTATGGCGACGCGGTTACGGCCGCCGAGCTGCAGGGCAGGACGTTGGCGCAGGTCAGGCCCGGGCGGAAGCGGGAGATTGACAGTTATTTCGGGCGCGAGGATTTCTTCCGGCAGCTGAAGGTGATGGAACATAGCCAGGAGGTGATCCGCGAGCTGAGCCGCCATTATGAGATTTTCATCACGACCGCGGCGATGGAGGTTCCGGCCTCGTTCCGGGGCAAGTACGAATGGCTGCGGGAGCATTTTGGCTTTTTGTCCGATATGAACTTCGTCTTCTGCGGGAACAAAAGCATCGTTCGCGCCGATTATATGATCGACGATAATGCGAATCAGCTCCGGCGCTTTCAGGGGCAAGGGATTCTTTTCTCCGCTCCGCACAATGCGGGGGAGCAGGGATTCGTGCGGGTGGATTCATGGCTGGATGCCGGGGCGTGGTTCATGGCAAAGCTGCGGGGCAACGAGGAAGCGGCCGCGGCGGGAGGCTTGCGATGCAGCGCGAACGCGTGACGCCGTTGGCGGAGCAGCGCCGGTCCGCGGCCGTGCTGGCGCATTGGCGCTTCCAGCCCGGACAGGTCGTATCCGGCTCGATTGAAGCGGGCGCGCTTATGCTCGCTGATCTGAGCGGCCGCGGGAATCGGCTGGAGTCCGTTGCGGTGAGGCCGGAACCGGACGCCGCTTCGCAGGAGCCGGAGGCGCAGCCAAGCCTGCCGCTGTCGTGGGCGGACGGCGGCCTCGTCTTCCGGAACGATGCCGCCCTCTCCGGTTGTTATTTCCGGACGGCGGCGGACGCGCCGATTAACCGGGAACGCTTCGAGCGGGGCTATACGATCGAGGCCATCGTCCATCTTCCTCGCCCGTTCCGGGAAGCGAAGCACAGCTGGATGGGAGTGCTCACCCGGCAGGGGCGCGGAGCCGATCTCGGCAGACGAGGGGAAAATGAACTGCTCGCCACTCTATCCGTCTCGAACTGCATGGAATATCAATGGGTCAACCATTCTTGGAGCCGGGCCGTACCGGCGACAAGCTGGTCGCGTTATTTAAAGGAAGAGGAGTGGCATCATGTCGTCATCGTCAACGATGCGGATCGGACGCTGCTGTATGTGAACGGCATTTGCGACTTCAACAGTCCGGCGCGAAACATTACCGGCATCGCCGCCATCGAGGGCAAGGGCTGGAATGTCGGGGCATCCGAATGGGGAGGGCGTCTCGACAAGCTGTTCTCCGGAACGATCCGGGAGATCCGCATTGCGGGCGAGCCGCTGGAACGGGGGGATTGGTTAATGGAGATCGAGCCGAAGCGGGTGTTGGAAGGCGCTAATGCTCCCTTTCCTTTACTTGAACGGGCGGAGAACTATCAGTTCGCTTTCGTCCCCGATCCGCAGAAGCTGGTCTATCTGAATCCCGAGATGTTCGAGGCGCAGACCGAGTGGCTCGCGAAGCACCAGGCCCGGGGCCGGATCGCCATGACGGCTCTGCTGGGGGATCTCGTCGACCATAGCGAAGCGGAGGAGGAATGGGAGCGGGCGTCGCGGGCCGTCGCCCTCCTGGATGAGGCGAATGTTCCGTACATGATGACCGCGGGCAATCACGATTATGATACGGCGGGGACCTATTGGCGGCATTTCGGGCCGGAGCGCTTCCTCCCGAAGCCTTATGTCCGGGGCTGCTCGCCTTCCGGGTACAGCTCGTACGCCGTCATCGCAGCGGGGAGCTATCATTACGGTTGGCTGATGGCGGATATGAAGCATCTGCGGCAGGATATGGCTTGGTGCAAGGAGATGCTGGAGCTGCATGTGACGCTGCCGACCGTTCTCGTCTCGCATGATATCCTGTATGCGGAACGGGATGAAGGCGGGCGGCGAATGGCCCGGGATTCGGAGAACGGAACGCTCATATGGAAGGAGCTGGTCTGGCCGTATCCCCAAGTCTTTATGACGGTGAACGGACACTATGACGGCACCGCGCATCGGATTCGGCATAATGCGAAGGGGCAGGAAGTCATCCAGCTGCTCATCAACTATCAGGACAGCTACCGCGGCGGCAACGGGTGGCTGAGGCTCGCGGAATTCGATGAGCGGGCGGGACGGATTACGTTCCGCACCTTTTCTCCATGGGTGGATCGCTTGGCCAGCCTGAACGGAGCCGAGAACCTGGCTTATCCGGATTACCGCTTGCTGACGGGGCCGTATGATTGCTTCTCCCTTCCGCTGCCATTTGAAGAACGCTTCGCGCTGCGGGAATAGAGGATGGAGGGCAACGATTGTTCAGAAAAAAAGAGGAGGGGCGATGCCGATGTCGCTTTTGGCGGAAGAACGCAAAGGGTATATTATCGAGCAGCTCGATGCGGTCGGGAAGGTGCGTGTCGTCTCGCTCGCTGAACGGCTGCATGTCTCGAATGAGACGATCCGCCGCGATCTGGCGGTGCTGGAGGAGGAAGGGCGGCTGCGCCGCGTGTACGGCGGGGCGGTCAAGGTGCAGTATGAGGAGGGCGAGCCTCCCTATCAGCAGCGGCAGGTCCTCAACCATGAAGCGAAGCAGGCGATTGGCCGCCGCGCCGCCGAACTGATTCAGGACGGGAATACCGTCTATATGGATACCGGCACGACGATTCATGAGCTGGCTCGGGCCGTGAAGGGCAAAAAGCGGGTGACCGTCATCACCAATTCCTTGGCGGTGGCCAGTCTGCTCCGCGAGTCGCTGACGCAGGGCTTGTTCAGCGGCCGGGTCATCATTCTCGGCGGGGAGATCTCGCCCGAGCAGCAGTCGGTGAGCGGACATCTATGCCAGGAGATGCTGCGCAATTTCTATGTGGACAAAGCCTTCATCTCCGTGGGCGGGATGTCGGCGGTAACCGGAATCAGCGACTATGACATGAATGATTCCGTCATCTCCCGGACGGTGACCGCGAACGCGAAGGAGGTCATCGTGCTGGCCGACTACAGCAAGATCGGCATTCAGGCCTTCTGCCATATCGCGCCGCTGGAGCAAATCGATGTGATTGTCTGCGATCAGGAGCATCCGGCGTCATGGACACAGGAGCTCGAGATCAAGGCCATTACGTGGATCGTAGCGAATGGCGGCAAAGAGCCGAAGAGCCGGACGTGAGTCCGGTTCTTTCTGACTGTCGACAACGTCCCGTCGGGCATGACTCATGCTGCTCCCCGCATGAAAATTGCTGCACAGGCGCAGCATTTTTAACCTCAAGGGGCTAAAAATTGAGAAAATCCTGCAAAATTACATTATTTCGTCATTTTGAACGCTATTTCTGCCTTGCCGTAGGGTAAATGCTGTATTTTTGCAGCAATCCTATTTTTGCATCCTCGTCTCAATGAAAATGCTGCATTCTTGCAGTATTGGCGGGGCAGATGACTAGAGTGGCGGGGGAGATACTGCAGCAATAGTGGAGTGGATGACTGAGTGGCGGGAGATACTGCAGCAATAGTGGAGCAGATGACTGAGTGGCGGGGGCTACTGCAGCTATAGTGGAGTGGATGACTAGAGTGGCGGGGGAGATACTGCAGCAATAGTGGAGCAGATGACTGAGTGGCGGGAGATACTGCAGCTATAGTAGAGCAGATGACTGAGTGGCCGGGGAGATACTGCAGCTATAGTAGAGCAGATGACTGAGTGGCGGGAGATACTGCAGCTATAGTGGAGTGGATGACTAGAGTGGCGGGGGAGATACTGCAGCAATAGTGGAGTGGATGACTGAGT
>OGSB01000383.1_pt1 | contig 17521 bp, 18 predicted proteins | sample 1573741 | NCBI WGS metagenome assembly OGSB01 (sample SAMN03295824, study PRJEB24534) | human gut metagenome | isolation source: fecal sample 5 from infant 3 | host: Homo sapiens | place: USA: Pittsburgh, PA | collected 2014-07 | reverse complement strand
TAGAGCAATTCTATGAAGATATTGTACTATTTTTTCATATTTAGTTTACAGAGCCAACAGATTTAAGCTTTTGACGAGCTCGAGTCAGATGACTTCTTACGGTGGCTTCCTTTTGCCCGGTCAGCTCAGAAATGTCCTTAATGGAATAACCCTCATAATAAAACAAATGGATAACTGTGCGGTATTTAGACGGTAAGTTCATGATTTGCTCAAGTAATTCATACTGCTCTGGCTCTGAAGCTGGATAAGAATCAAGAAACAGAGTTCTTCGCTTGTGCCAAGGGGATCTCAGTCGACTATTGCAGAGGTTTACTGTTACCCTTATGAGCCACGCCTTTTCATGCTCTTCTGATTCAAATTCGGGAGCCTTCTCATAAGCACGCAGAAATACCTCTTGCACTATGTCCTCGGCATCAGATATGTTTCCTGTAATAGCGAGTGCAGTGCGATAAATCCTATTTTCATGTTTTGTTACAAATTCTTCAAAGTCCTCCGGCCGATAGGACTTAAATGCCATTTGCTCCACCTCCTTTAACCTATATACGCTTTAGATGACAAAAAGGCTGCAAGTATCTTGAAAAAGTTTATACTCCATCGGATGAGACAGAAGAAAGTGCTTGACCATGTTTAAGAAGTATCGACAAACAATCGTCAGCATGTAGAAAAATAGCAGCCCGAATCCATCTATACGGGAGCAGACTGCCCAGCAAATTGGATTTTGGCTCGCTTCGTATTATACTCATGATTTCATCGAAAAACTGGAATTAACCTCTTTTACTAATTTCATCTATTAATAATGATTTTGAAATATACATTGCTTTTATTATATTCTTAAGGCGAGTGTGATGGGATGTACCCTCCGCGAATTTCAGCTGTGCTTTTTCACATTTGCTGATAACTGAAGATACGGGCCGTAGTGCTCCTATCAATTCTTCTTTTGTGTACTTGTCCATAACATTCTCATCTGTTATTAATAATTTTGAAATATACATTGCTTTTATTCTGTTCTTAAGGAGTGTGTGCTGAGATGTACCTTCCGCAAATTTCAGCTGCATTTTTTCACATTTACTGATAGTTGAAGATACAACCTGTAGCGCTTCTGCCAATTCTTCTCTTGTATATTTATCCATAGCATTTCACCTCAAATTCTTATTTTTACTTTAGGTAGTCCTACAAAATCATTTTCCCACATTTCTAATTACTTAGGTATCATCAGAAAAACCAGACTCATTTCCTTGCCTAAATCCACCCAAAACGCTTTTTCATCTTTAAAATCCACTATGTTATCTATATTTTTGCCTATTTAAAGTAGGTAAAAAGTGGTTTTTCCAGTTTCCATTGTGCTAAGAGCTTGCCTGACTTCATATCCATTAGCTATTAAATAGTCACAAAAATATCCAATAACTTGATCTTCCGTAAGCATACATCTCCTCCCCTTTTAAGTATTTTTTCTTCAAAGTTGCAATATTCTATGACCAAACCTTACTTCTTGCTTTATAAATCACAATGCTGTAACAGCATAACACTCTCTACATGCCTTGAGAGGATAATAATGATGACATAAATAGATAGTATCCCCTTGGTGGAAGGGTATATTTCTTAACTTCAAGAATATAAAAAGAAGCTAATTAATTAGCTTCAACAACTGTTCCTTTAATATTTTTATATCCATATCAATAATTTCCCATATTAGATTTAAATTTACACCTTCATAATCATGGACTATACGATTTCTTAATCCACGTATTTTAAACCAAGGAACCTCATTATATTTTGAAAGATATTCTTTATCAAGTTTATTAACTAATTCACCTATTTGACTTAAATTAAACACACAAGCTTCAACCATCATACTATTATTTCTAAATTCATCACAATCTACATCATTGGTATATTTTAATATAGAGTCGATATAGTTAATTATCTTTTGAATAATCTTTTGATTTTTCATATATAACCATACCCCCATTTTCTATTTCTTGCATTATTAAAGAATCTTGCTCAATATGCGATTTATCAATCAAATCTATATCCATTTCTAAAGTATTAACAAGTATTTCTAGCAATCCAACAAAATCAAGTCCTCTTAACTTTCCATTTGTATCAATGTATAAGTCTACATCACTATTTATTGTGGCGTCGCCTTTTGCATAAGAACCAAATAATATTGCCTTATTTATAGGATACTTCTCAAATATGGGAGCTATTTTTTCCATTATAGTTTCAACGGAAATGAAATTGGAAGTCATAGCCTCAATCCTCCTTCTTATTAACTATACACTATATATTAATTATATCATATTCTATTTATTAATTGAATATATAGCCCCATTAAGCTATTCTTATTTTATTTTTTGGCTTAATGAAACCCCTAAAAGTTCATCTGAATCTGATATATCAATTGGATAGGTTGGATTTATTAAAGCTAAATCAATATGGGTTTTTAACGATAAAGGAAATATGACATCCTCGGTTTGCTTAAGCTCATTTATTGACCACCATTTGTATTCACAAATGACCTTAATTTCATTTTTTGTTAAGTTGTTGATGCTTATTTCAACATCATCAGTCTCAACAATATAATATCTTTCATAATATAAGCTTTGCTTAATATTCCTCAATTCAGCGTGCATTATTCGACTAAAAACACAGTTTTTTACATTAATATTTATTATACCCGTTTCTTCATAAATCTCCCTTTTTATTGCTTCTTCAAAAGTTTCATTTCTTTTAACACCACCACCTGGTAGAACCCAAAAACCATCAATAAACTCCTTCGTAGATTTTGAATATTTGTCAAAATATTTAATAAGCAAAATTTTACCTGTGTTTCTATTAATAACTATTCCCCTCGCTGTAAGTCTCAGCATTGTCCTCCCCCTCCAGATAAAATCATCCTTTTTGATTCCTAATCCCTTAGTGACTTTAGTCTTAATATTTTTTATTATGGTTATCATATCATATTGGTTTTATCAAATGAACTTATATTTCTATTTTCATATCCCTAGAAGAATAAACTTTACTTTAGCATATACCACATATTTTAATGGAAATGTTCCCTAGAACAGAAAGGACATTGAATGTCATCTATACATTCAATGCCTTTAACCTCTATAACCATTGACACATCTGGGTTTTATGCCTTTACAAGCTTAACCACAACTTCACAATGCCTTGAGGAGATAAAAAAGATGCCATTTGAAGCTGGTACCCCCTTGGTGTCATATTATTTTGCTAAAAAGCATTGATCTCTGGACATTCCAGTAATTCCTTTAAAATAGTTTTTCGTTTCCCAAGCTCCCGTTCCATTGTATCTGAAATAATGCAATTTTTATCTTTAAGATATATTTCTTGTAAGTTTTGATATTGAGTGCCACAATAGTAGCATTTTACTGCATCGTTTTGAGTTTGAATTAAAAAAGTTTCAGCACATTTAGGACATGGAATACTTATGTTTTTGTTTGCTGAATATGAAAAGGACACTTTAGATAGATTTTGGCTGCAAATATCATCCGAAATATCTTTTTTTCTTTTTATGTAAGCCTCTTTGTCCTCGTGAAATGTTGTAATTTGTTCAGGAGCTATTATGGATTCGAAGTTTTCAAAGCGTTCATTTAGTGCATGATAAACCAAATGTTCAATAGCAGAAAAAGCAGATATTATCGTCGCAATAAGAACCTCAGCTTCTTCATTTACTTCGTAATGTTGAATTTTATTTCTTGTATCAGCAAGATTTACTAAAGCACCATGGTATTTCAATAAGTCAATGTCGCAAATATTACGAACACGCATTAAAGCCACCCTAAGTCCTATTGTTTTAGTGCCTTTTCCATTTTTATAATCGTCTATTTGCTCATATATTAAAGTTTTGTGTTCTCGTACTAAAATTTCTTTTAAAATTAATTCGCACTATGATATAACATGATAACGCAAAATTTATAGCACCTTTCATCTACATAGGTTTTTCCATTCACATAGTAATCAATAGCTTCGGACAGTGAGTCCATTGCATTTTCCAATAAATTCAATCGCATTGTATCCCTCTCTATCTAAGTCAAAAAGTTAATTTTTTAATTTAAGTATACTCCCCAAAACCATTTATTTCAATTGAGAGTTTAATGACAGGAGGTGTTATTATCGCTACCACAAGGCTCATTTCCATGCACCAAAACAAAGGAAAAACCATTGCAGCTTGCCTTGCTGACCGCACCGATTATGTGAAAAATCCCGACAAAACAAATGACGACGAACTGTTATCCTCTTATCAGTGTGACCCTCGAACAGTACAAGGTGAGTTTATGCTCTCTAAGCGGCAATATGATGATATTACAGGCAGAAAACAAGCAAGCAATGTCATTGCTTATCAGATAAGGCAAGCCTTTAAGCCGGGGGGAATAACACCCGAGCTTGCAAATAAAATCGGCTATGAATTGGGCATGAGCTTCACCAAAGGCAACCACGCTTTTATCGTTGCCACCCATATAGACAAAGCCCATATCCATAATCACATTATCTTTAATTCCACCTCTCTTGACTGTACAAAAAAGTTTCGAGATTTTCTTGGCAGTGGTCGGGCGATTGCCAAAATATCTGACCGCATTTGTCTTGAAAATGGACTGTCCATTATTGAAAATCCCAAACGCTCTAAGGAGCATTACGGCAAATGGCTTGGTGATAATAAGCCCCTTTCTCACTCCGATAAATTAAGGCAGACCATAGATGAAGCGCTTGTCCAAAAGCCGAAAACCTTTGATGAGTTTTTACAGTTCATGCAAAGTGCAGGCTATGAAATAAAAAGCGGTAAGCATTACGCTTTTAAGAGTGCAGAGTAGAAGAAATTTATCCGCTTGCGTTCTCTGGGTGCGGGATATTCAGAAGATGAAATCAAGGAAATCATTAATGACAAAGTTCCAAAAAGAGAGGTTAAAAAGTCCACTGCTAAACAACCGAAAAGGCAAGAAAAATCGGTCAATCTCCTTGTGGATATACAGGCAAAATTACAACAAGGCAAGGGCAAAGACTACGAGCAGTGGGCAAAGATTTTCAACCTAAAACAGATGGCTCAGACCGTCAATTTCTTGCAGAAACACAAGCTCCTTGCCTATGCTGATTTAGAGGAAAAAGCAAAGAAATGCACCGCTACTTTTGATGAACTGAACACGCAAATTAAGACCGCCGAAAAGCGTATGGCAGAGATACAAGTGCTGAAAAAACACATCATCAACTATGCCAAAACCAAAGCTATTTACACCAATTACCGCAAGGCAAGCTATTCCAAAAAGTTTTACGAGGAACACCGTGCCGAGCTTACTTTGCATAAGGCTGCAAAGACAGCTTTTGAGGAACTTGGTGTAAAAAAGCTCCCCACAATTAAAGCACTGCAAGCCGAATGTGATGAGCTGTTTTCCGAGAAAAATAAGGCTTACAGCAAGTACCATATTGCACGAAAAGAAATGCAGGATATTCTGACTGCAAAGGCAAATATCGACCGACTTTTGGGACTGGAACAGGAACAAAAGGCAAAAGAAAAATCACAGGAACAGCGGTCAGCTGAACTGTGATTTTATCAGCTCCCAAAGGGAGCGTAGCACGATGATTTATCATCGTTTGAGTGGGGATTGGGGATACTCCCCAACAAGCAAAAGCATAAGGTGGTCACCCTTATGCCCTGCTTGCCACTTTTGTTCGTAAACAATATAAAAGAAAAAGGACACTGAATCTTTCATATTCTCTTCTGATTTAACATTCTATAACATCAACGACGTATCAATTGAAATAATTAAGCCTTTGCTATGCATTTTATCAAATTAAATGTCAGTATATTTACACTACTTGGACTTACTTATGCTGTTTTCTTAAACAGATAAAAAACCACTTGACTCTGACACCATGTCAAGGCTTAAGGTTGGTTTAAAAGGAGGAATATATATGGATTTTAAGATTTATTCGAGACAAACCATTATAACCAATCCTCGGCAGTTCATAGACCAATACGAGGATTTACCAGCATCTCCAAAAGAATTGCTGAAAATAGTGCAGGGATTAATCATTCATGGTGACCAAGGGAAGTTGTATAACACTACTTTTAGCAAAAGACAGATAGATGAAGAATTGTTACGCACTGTACCACAAATGTTAGAAAAATTATTACAAATCGACCAAAGCTCCCTGTCAAAAAAAAGACCGGCAAACTTGCGTCTAATTGGGATGTGTAGAGACTACTCTCTGCTCTTCCTATCTTTTCTACGGTATAAAGGTATTCCTGCCAGACTGCGTATTGGTTTTGCTAATTACTTTGAAAGTGAACTAATGTATGAGGATCACTGGCTTATTGAATATTACGACAGAGAAAAACAACATTGGGTGCGTGTAGACGCACAGCTTGATGACATTCAGAAAGCTCATTTTGGAGTGACTTTTGACACGGAAAATATGCCGTCAAATGTAGGATATCTGCTTGGAGGGCAAGCGTGGACGCTATGCCGTTTGGGAGAGCGCCAACCTGAAGATTTTGGCTACAATAAAAACTGGAAGGGTTGGCATTCCATCAAAGGAAATCTATTGCATGATTTCAACAGTCTACTTGGTATGGAACTTTTACCTTGGGATTTGTGGACGGAGCTTAGTACGAAAAAATATAATAATCTCAGCCGACAGGAAAAGGACCTTTTGGATGAGATGGCTATGCTTACCACAAATCCTAACATTACAGAAGAAGAACTCTTAGCATTTCAAAAGCGCTTACCTGCGGAGTACATGGAGGCTATCCATTCAAAACTTAAACTGTTGGGTATTGATGGACAATGCGAAACATTGAGTCCGGATATGCTGGAGAAAAAGTTTTCTATAATTCCATCAGCAAAAAAACGAACTGTGGTTACTCCCGTTAAAGATAATAACCATCAATTGGTTTTAAAAGGTTGTCGTCAAAACAACTTAAAAAATGTAAATGTGACCATTCCAAAAGAAAAGCTAACGGTTATTACAGGTGTAAGTGGAAGCGGAAAATCTTCTCTTGCTTTTGACACAATTTATGCAGAGGGAAAACGTCGATATCTTGATAATATGTCCAATGCTGCCAAAATGCAGGAACAGATAGAAAAACCAGATTTTGATACGATACAAGGGCTCACTCCTACCATTGCTATTGAGCAGAAAAAAGGAAGTCAAAACCCACGTTCTACCGTTGGAACGCTGACAGGTATTTTGGATCATCTGCGAATGCTATACGTTGCAATCGGAATACCCCACTGCCCTTATTGCGGAGTGCCTGTTCAAAAAGAAAGCAAAAATAAAAATCGTTGCCCTGTTTGCGGCAGCCTGTTTCAAGGTCTAACAACATCGACGTTTAATGCCAACGCTCATGTAGGGGCATGCCATACCTGCAATGGGCTTGGAATTTTATATGAGGTTAACCCGGATACTATTGTGGTGAACGGCAACCTATCTGTGTTGGATGGAGCTACTTCCTACTTTGGAAAGTTGCGTGGTAAAAAACCAACTGGGAACTGGATGATTGGAGAATTATATGCAATAGCAGCCGATATGAATGTGGATTTAGATTTACCTTGGGATAAATTACCGAATGAATTTAGACAAGCAGTTCTTTACGGCACAGGGGATAAAATTTACAGCTTTAAATATAATTCTGGAGGACGTGATACAGAAATCAATCGCCCCGCAGCTGGAGCAGTAAGCCATATACAGCGATTATTCCGAGAATCCAAGTCAAATGATAATCCACAAAAAGAATATATGCATGAGATTCCCTGCCCCACCTGTCACGGAGAATTGTTGTGTTGTGAAGCCCGATATACAACAATTATGGGATACCGTTTGCCTGAGCTGACAAAGATGCCCATTGACAAGCTTTGGGATTGGGTATGTAGCTTGCAAGAATTGCTTTCAGAAAATCAGAAAAGCAAAGCCGAAGAAGTCCTGCTCGAAATTCAAAATCGAATTGTAAATCTTTTGCAAGTTGGTTTGCCATATTTAACTTTGAGTCGAACCGCTCCAACCCTTTCAGGTGGTGAATTACAGCGTGTACGGTTGTCTAGCCAGCTTGGCAGTGAACTAATTGGTCTTACCTATATCCTTGACGAGCCCTCCATCGGGTTGCACCCACGAGATCATCATCTGATGATTGACACTATCAAGCATTTACGAGATAAGGGAAATACTGTTATCGTTGTAGAGCATGATAAAGAGACAATGCTAAATGCTGATTATATCGTTGATGTCGGCCCTGGTGCAGGAACTTTTGGCGGTGAAATTGTGGCGGCAGGAACTGTGGATGAAATTATGAAAAATACATTGTCTGCTACCGGACGTTTTCTTAGCAATAGCAAAATATGTGAGCCAGAAAACACAATAAATCCTCACAAGTGGATGACTTTAAACGGATGTACTGGCAACAATCTCAAAAATATCAACGTCCGTTTTCCACTTCATTCAATGTGCTGTATTACTGGAGTAAGCGGTTCCGGGAAAAGCTCACTCATTTTTGGTGCCTTGATACCAGCACTAAACAAGGCAATTAACTATCAAAGGTGTGTCGATTCCAGCTACCTCTCCTTTGAGGGATATGAGGATATTGATGGGTTTGTCCAGATGGATCAAAGTCCAGTTGGAAAGTCCTCACGCTCAACCCCTGCAACCTATATTGGCGTTTTTGACACTATCCGTAGCCAGTTTGCAAAACAACCCAGAGCTTATGATCTTGGCCTTAATGAAAGCCATTTCAGCTTCAACTCAAAGGATGGTGGATGCCCTGTGTGTGAAGGTCAAGGGCAAATTAAAGTCGCTTTTCAGTATATGGCAGATACTTACGTTACTTGCCCAGAATGTAAGGGCAGTCGCTATCAGGAGGGTGTTCTGGAGGTTCTGTACAAAGGGAAAAGTATTGCCGATGTCTTGCATATGGATGTATCCGAAGCAATATTTCTTTTTGAAGATGTTACAGAGATTGTACAAAAGCTGTCCCTGATGGATGAAGTGGGACTGCCTTACCTAAAACTAGGGCAAAGCACTGCTACTCTCAGCGGAGGTGAAGCACAAAGACTGAAACTTGCCAAAGAACTAAGCGGAAAGCAGAAAAAGCATATGGTCTATATATTAGATGAACCAACAACTGGGCTACACTTTCAGGATATTGAAAAGCTGCTGCTGATTTTCCGTAAATTGGTTGACGTAGGTCATTCGCTATACATTATTGAACACAACACCGAAATTATCACAGCCTCTGATTGGGTTATTGATATTGGACCGGAGGGCGGAATCGCCGGAGGGCAGATTGTAGCCGAGGGAAGTCCGGAGGAGATTAAAAGAAATTCTGCAAGCGTTACTGGCAGATATCTGTGAGGAGGAAACGAATGAGAATGTTGAAGAAAGAAACGTGGCAGTATAAACTTACGGCATATATTGTGAGCCAAGGAATATCCCTGCTTGGTTCATCCGTCGTATCGTTAGCAATTATCTGGTATGTTACTTTAGGAACTGGTTCTGGCAGTTTGGTTGCAGGTGTTACCATTACAACTTTTCTGCCACAAGCTTTGGTAACGCTATACGGTGGTATACTCGCCGACCGTTATCCACCTAAGCGTATTGTGATTTTAAGCGACTCAATGATAGCACTTTCTACCTTAATACTGGCAATTTTCTTTTTTAGCGGTATAGATAATGTAGGCTGGGTGTTCTTCTTTAATGCTTTACGTTCTTTTGGAACAGGCATACAACTTCCTGCTTCAAAGAGTATATTGCCACAGATTGTTCCAAAGGAACAATTGATGAGAGCAAACAGTATCAATACCGGTGTGTGGAGTGTCATTCAATTGGTATCGCCGGGGCTTGGCGGTCTTGTTATGAGTCTTATGGATATGGAGTATGTATTTCTAATTGATGTTTTAACTGCCGTAATCAGTATTATTATTTTAGCAACTATTATTATGCCATCGTGTGAAATACTGCAAAGAAATGAAAATACGCGGGAGGAGCTAGTGCAAGGTTTTCGTTACATCATGAATTCTAGGGCATTACGCAGTGCAATTCTATTATATACCGTGTTTCAGTTTCTGGTCGTTCCGGCTTCACAGCTTACGCCACTGTTAGCATCTAAAAATGTGGGCGGTGAAGTTTGGATACTCAGCGTAATAGAAACAGCGTTTTCAATCGGCGCACTGTCAGTCAGTCTTTTTATGGCATATAGAGAGCTAAAAATTCCTCACTTCAAACTCATTGGGCTGTCATCTATCGTTTTTGGAATGACGATGCTCCTGTTGCTGCCCGCACGTGGTATTCTACTGTTTGCCGCAATGATGTTCCTAATGGGAATTGGCAGTCCTCTATATTACACACCGCTAATCACTCACATACAAGAGAATACCGAGGAATCCTATATGGGTCGCACCTTTTCCTATGTAGATTTATTGTCCTCACTGTCAACACCACTTGGCATGATGGTATTCGGCCCTTTAGCAAATATCAGTATCCTTCTACCTTTTGTAATTCCTGGTATTGCACTAATCCTATTGGGCATTTGGGTTCAAAAGAAAATGCAAGAAAAATAGGGCTTGCCCTAAGGGGCAGCCCATCTTTTCAAATCATACTTCAATTAGCGGGATTTGTATCTCTGTTAGGTATTCTTCTGGGTTATCTGTATCCTCATGGTCAATAATTGTGACCTGACGAGACGGACTTCCCATAGTATATGGGTGGTTTTTGTCAAGCCAATTTGCAAAAGAATAGTAAGCGCCTGCAATATTTTCATATGGACCATAAACCATCATGCAAGCCATTTTATCAATATTTTCAAGCATACGATAGGTAAAAGCCCCTTTGTTCTTGCCTAACCGCTTTACAATAAGACATATTTCAATATCAACACCAGAGTCCAGGTGTTCATCGTCGTGATAAATTGCAACATTGTTTTGACTGCTTCTATCAAACTCAATATGCTCATGATGAACAAAATCCATAAGTTCGCTCCAAAGTGTTCCCTCATCAAAGTGGTTACTCACCTTACGTCGAAGAGATATAACTGGGTACGAGGGTATAGATTTTATTGTTACATTATAATATTGGTCAAATTTATCTGCTGCAATATGTACGATAGCAGAACGAATCTGCTCAATACGCCTTTGCTCTATTTTAATAATTTCTTCAATATCCCTAATTTTGTCATGAAGGCTTTGTGTTAGATATGAATTATTCCAATTTTGCAACAACTGCGTAGTTTCAGCTACTCCAAAATTAAGGTCTCGCAACAGTACAATTTTTTGCAGTTCCGGCACCTGATCCGCAGAGTACATCCGATAGCCAGTAACCGGGTCTATATAAGATGGTTTAAGCAGTCCTTGATTATCATAATAGCGCAGCATTCTTGCAGAAACGTGCGTCAGTTTTGAAAAATCACCTATTTTTAGCATTTGTTCACCCCTTTCGTTATTAGTATACGATTTGTTTTTTTATACTTCAAGTCACAAAATGTAAAATATAAGTCTTGACATTGACACGGTGTCAGGGCTTAAAGATGAATTATAAGATAAAAGGAGAATCGCCATGATTAATACACAAGATATTAGATTTGTACAAATCCCTGCAATGTCTGTTGCTTCAATTCAATGTATTAGTACGTCACCAGAAAAAGACAGTTTGAAAGCAATAATAGATTTTATGGGAGATATAAAACTAGACAACGAGATTTCGTTTATGCGACACTTTGGTTATGTTCCACAGTTTGATAAGTGCGGCAATGCGGATATAGATATTTTTGAGAGGCTAATAACAGTCCCAGAAAATATAGAAATTGCAGAACCATTTGTAAAAAAGATTTTTCCTGGTGGGTTATATGCCGCCTATACAGTTCCGATAGGATTTTTTGATAGAGTATCAAAACTAAAAGATATAGTTTGTGCAATGCCAAACTATGAACTCGCTGACAATGAGCAATTTGATGTTATTGAGGAATATTTAAGCCCTTGGAAATTTCCATTAAATAATATAAATCAATTTTTCACGGATACCCAAATAGACATTCTTATTAAAGTGCAAAAACTTAATAGCATTAATTAACGAGAAAATATTTGAAGATAAAAAGATGCAAAGTCAATAATCTGTGCTTAATAGATATTGTTCCTCTAGCTTTAACTGCCAAAAAATATTACATTTAACACTGTATTTACCAATAACAAAAATAGAAATTAATAACAGATTTAAACCAATAATAAAAACCGCCGTTTCCTTTCCCAAAAGTAATATATGGTGGATGTATTAAAGTCGCCCCTTTTTAGGTATACAGCGGTATCTTAGGAGGCGTCGCTGTGTTTGATTTTATACAAACTTTATTATCATATTACCATCCGTTAAAAAAGGCCTATCTCCATTTATAGAATTTTCTGGCTATATAGCTGAACTTACACATCATCTAATTGAATGTGAATATTGCTATGCCCGATTGAGTTTTTCTCAGTCGGGCATTTTTTCGTTTATAGAGCCTCATTGCCGTTCTCCACCACCGTCCTTTCAATTTTAGCTACCCACAAAAATTGAAAGGATGGTAAACCATGAAAACAATAAATTTAAAAAACTATTACCCATATTACACCAGAGATACATTTTTAGAAGTACCTGATGAAGTGGCAATAATCTTTGAGAACTTTGCTAAGGCAGAGGTTGCCTACGAAAGAAAGAAATACCGCTATAATGCCCATTACTCACTTGACCGTGGTGATGGGATTGAACATGAAATCTTGTTTGTTTCGCTCTCTCCTTATGAGATTTACGAGCGTAAGCTCACAAGTCAACAGCTTCACGCTGCTATTGCCTCTCTGCCGGACAAGCAGGCAAAGCGGATCTGCACTCACTTCTTTATTGGTATGAGCAAGACAGCCATTGCAAATGCTGAAGGAGTAAGTGAAAAAGCCATTAGGATTTCTATTGAACGAGGATTACATAGCATTGAAAAATATCTGAAAAAATATTTGTAATCACGTTCCGAATACCGCTTGTTTTTGTTACGGTATATAGAGGAGTGCTTATCTCCTACTGTACCTTGACAATTTCATATACGATATTTTGAGTACATTACTTATGTGAGCCGAAAGGCAAAGCGACTTAACAGACATCGCCAAGACAGCAGTATAGGGAGGTGAGTTTAATACTGCCCGAGCGACAAAATGGACTATTAGACCGAGTTTAGCACACTCGTCCGCAATGACCCACATAAGGGATAATGATACTTCGTAACGTTTCGCCCTCAATACGATTAAAACGGAGGGAGTTCCTGCGGTATGCGTGGCTTTTGAAAGGACAAGCTACGGTACTGTGGGACTATGATGGCTGTGCCAACAGCAACTCAAAATATCCCCTTTGTCGGGGTGCGTGGCAAATACGGCAAACAGGTGAATTTTATCGCACCGCATTTTTATTCAATGTAAATTTGCGGTGCGTTTATTATGCTATTTCTAATATGATGACAAACTTTTCATAAATAACAAAATTGCTTATACTTTATGTAAGCAATTCACTTGGAGGTGATTGCAAATGGAAAATATCGAAAAAGTATCGCAAAACACAGAGAAAACTACTCAGCCTAATGAAATGTATGCTAAAACTAAAGCATATCAAGATTTCATAAATGTGCTTTCACAGATTATTGAAAAGCACGGTTCAGAAGTTTTAAATGAGTTAAATCATGCTAAATGATGATGTTTTGCAATAATATTGGAGGTATGACTATGAATAGGAGTGGAAAAAAATGTGTACTTTATCCTCGTGTAAGTACCGAAATGCAGGTTGACGGCTTCAGCTTAGATGGTCAAAAAAACAGCCTAACTCGTTTTGCAGATAGAGAAGAAATGGAAATTATTGACATTTATGAAGATGCAGGTAAATCTGGCAAATCCATTGAGGGCAGACCTGCCTTTAAGCAGATGCTCAATGATATTGAATATGGCTTAGGCATTGATTATGTTTTAGTTTACAAGCTCTCTCGCTTTGGACGAAATGCCGCCGACATTCTTAATTCTTTGGAGCATATTCAATCCTTTGGTGTGAATTTGATTTGCATTGAGGAGGGAATTGACTCATCACAGACAAGCGGAAAGCTCTTAATCTCTGTACTGTCTGCTGTTGCTGAAATAGAGCGTGAAAACATCATTGAGCAGACTATGAACGGACGAAAGGAAAAAGCCCGTCAAGGCGGTTGGAATGGTGGCTTTGCTCCCTATGGCTACTATCCTAAAGATAAGCAGCTTTTTATCCAAGAAGATGAAGCTGAAGCGGTACGCATTATCTTTGATAAATATGTACATGGGAATATGGGATTTTATAAAATCGCCAACTATCTTAATTTACAAGGTATTCAAAAGGTTAAACGGGATAACGGTACACTAACCCAATGGAGTACCCATTTTATCAGAATGATAATCGACAATCCTGTATACTATGGAAAAATTGCTTTCGGTAGACGCACAAGAGAAAAGGTCAAAGGCACTAAGAATGAATATCGCCAAGTCCACCAAGATGACTACATTCTCGCAGACGGTCAGCACGATGCTATCATCAGTGAGGAACTATGGACACAGGCACATGAAAAACGAGAAATAACAGGTGTAAAATCTCCCTCTAAAATTGGTCGAGATAGGGCACATTTGCTAAGTGGCATCTTAAAATGCCCTAAATGCGGCGGACCGATGTACACCAATAAACACGCATGGACAAACAAGGACGGTACATATAAAGAGATTTACTATTATGTGTGCAGCAAGGCTCGCACCGCAAGAGGAAAAAGCTGTGACTACAAAGCAATGCTTAAAAAAACTGACATTGAGCCGCTTGTCATTGAAGCAATCCGAGAGCTTATTAAGAATGAGGATTTTGCAACTGAAATAAAATCAAAAATAGGAAAACAGATTGACACCTCTACTCTTGACAGAGAGCTGAAAAATTACGAGAGTAAGCTTAGAGAAGTAGACCTTAATAAAACCCGTCTTGAAAATGAAATTGACAGCTTGCCGGAGGATACCCGTTTCAGAGAACGCAAGCTCCACGATATGACACTCCGGCTTGACGGACTATATGACATCATCGTAGAGCTTGAAGAAAAAATTGAGGACGTAAAGCTACGCCGCAAGGCTGTGGAGCAAGATGCTATTACCTTGGAGAACATCTACACTCTGTTGGCAAACTTCGATAAGGTATATGACAAAATCAACGATGAAGAGAAAAAATCTCTAATTTCTTCGCTAATCAAAGAAATAGAGATTTTCCCATGTGATGAATCAGAGCTACCTCTGAAGTCCATTTTATTCAATTTTCCGGTTTATAAGGACGGTGGAGATGTTTACGAATTTTTGTGGGACAAAAGTACGCACGTCTCAACGTGCGCCGTCTGAGGAAACATATCCACTGGCTGTATCTCCATTACTTTATATCCATTCTTCACTAGATACCTTAAATCCCTTTCTTGGGTCACTGGGTTACATGATATATATACTACCTTTGCTGGTGATAATTTAACTAAGGATGATAGGAATTTCTCATCGCTACCTGATCTAGGCGGATCCATTATTACTAGGTCTATGTTTTTATTTTCATTTGCTAGTTTCACCATGAAGTCTCCTGCATCATCATTATAAAAATATGCATTCTTAATATTATTCTGTTTTGCATTTTTGATTGCATCCTTTATTGCATCCTTATTTACTTCTACTCCTATTACATTTTTAACTTTTCTACTAACTATTAATGCTATGGTTCCAATTCCACAATATGCATCTATAACTGTTTCATTACCTTTCAACTTTGCCATCTCTATTGCCTTATTATATAATACTTCTGTTTGAATAGGATTTACTTGATAAAATGACTTTGCTGAAATCTGAAACTTTACCCCACATAGGATATCTTCTATATAACCTTTTCCATATAAAACTATTTCTTCATTACCAAGAACTACAGATGTTTTTCGATTATTTATATTCATTATTATAGTAGATATCTCTGGATGTTTTTTTATTAAAGCTTTTATGTAATTATTTTTCCCCGGAAATATCTTTGATGCTACTACTAGCACTACCATAACTTGACCTGTAGAAAAACCGCGTTTAATAAGCACATGTCTTAGAAAACCTTCCTTTGTATCCTCATCATAAGGTTTCATCTTGAAAGATTTCATAAAGCCTTTGATGGTTTCTATGATTTCATCTGCTTTGCTATCTTGGATTATACATCTATCTATATTTATTACATCGTGAGTATTTTCTTGATAAAATCCAGATATAATCTGTCCTTTTTTATCATGGGAAAATGTTGAATGAATCTTATTTCTATAATAATAGGGTTCTTCCATAGTTAATATCTCATTTACTTTACAGAAAGATCCTAATAAATCCTCAACTTTACTTTGCTTAAACTTACTTTGCCCCTCATATGACATCTGTTGAATTTGACAGCCTCCACATTTATTAAAATAAGGACATGAAGGCTTTACTCTATATTTAGATTCTTCTTCCATCTCTATTAACTTAACAGTTTCCACGTTTTTGTTTTTGACTACTTCAATTATTGCTGTTTCATCTTCTAGTAGATTTGCTATATGAAATTCTTTCCCTTTTAATTTTACTATTCCTTTACCCTCTTCATCTATACCTATACATTTTACTTTTAATCGTTCTTTATTCATTCCTTCACCTTTTATCCTTATTTAGAGTGCCAATATAAAAAACTATATTATATTCATTATATATAATCCTAAACTTTTATCGTAACACCATATTTTAAACTATAACACAAATTATGATTTCTAATATTATTCTATCCCCTCTAAGGGGAGGAATGCATTATAACCATCATAAAATAGAAAGCCTTAATATTCTATCATAATTCCAACCACATTATACTTAAACTGTCATGTCTCTCTATTTCCTCAAAACCTTGTTCCTTATACATGGCAAATGTCCCTCTATAGGCCTTTTCTGGCGCTTCCTTAATCTCTATTGGAAGTGCTATAACTGCATCAAAGCCTTGTGCTTTGAAATCCTCAATTGCCTTCTTAAGTACAAGTCTAGCAATACCTCTTCCTCTATATCCAGGATGAATTACAAAACAAATTATGCACCCAACTTTTTTCTCCTTTATTATATGATTAATATCATCTTCTAGCCTCTTAAACTCACGTACATCATTTGCATTACACCAGCCGATACATTTGTCTCCATCAAAAACTAGGTAACCTTTCATATTTCCAAGCTTTATTTGCTCTATTGCTTCTGTACGATTCTTTTCTCCCGTTCTATTCTGCCATTGTTCAAATGAGCAGTTTGTATGATAGTATCTGCAAAAACAAGTAGACCAATGGGGAGCATGGGCAAAATCCAAATTTCCAAGATATTCAACAAAGGTTTCTGCTAACTCTGAACTGAGTGATTTTACTTCGTAATTCATATTTCTCCTCCTTTTTTAAATATCCGTTTTGTAAACTTAAATGAAAATTGAGGACTCCAACCTCTGTATGGTACAATGT
>OGSB01000372.1_pt1 | contig 18173 bp, 19 predicted proteins | sample 1573741 | NCBI WGS metagenome assembly OGSB01 (sample SAMN03295824, study PRJEB24534) | human gut metagenome | isolation source: fecal sample 5 from infant 3 | host: Homo sapiens | place: USA: Pittsburgh, PA | collected 2014-07 | reverse complement strand
ATATTTTTATTGTACATAATTCATATATTAAATAAAATATTTGCAAAAAAATTAAAATATTATTTTTAGCTAAATATAATATTTTAAGTAAGTACCTTATAAAAAATTAACCAAAATAAAAATATAAGCCAAAATTTAATTATGCTTATATTTTTATAAATCACGAACTTTAATTATTCTTATTTCTTCTATTTTTTTAACTATCCTATCATTATCCCAATGGAATCATCAAAAATTTTTATCTCTACATTTTTATTTCCTAAAATTAAAGATTTGTTTTCTTTTATTCCATCAATTTCATTAAATAACCTTTGTCCATTTTCAGGAAATACACATTCAAAAATATTTTTCAAATTCTCATTAAACATAGTTCCGTTTTTTCTTATTAAAATACTAATAAAACCACTATCAAATATATTTACAGCTGCATACTCTGAATTATCAGCTTTGCCATCACACCATGTATATCTGTAAAGAGATGAATACTTATCATTTGAATTTTCATAGTCAACTACACGTTCTACAGAACTATATCCAAGTTTTTCAATTAGCGATTTAACATCATTGCTGTTGAATTTATCATTTGACAACACATTATTTGTCCATGCTCCATCCTCATTCAAATAATAATCTCCTATATAACAGCCGTGAGCCATTACTCCATTACTGTATAAATAATACCAGTTATTATTATCAAGAATCCATCCTGACTGCATTATTCCATTACTATCAAAATAATACCATTCTCCATTTTTATCCTTAAACCAGCTTGTCCTTAAAGTTCCATTATCAAAATAACTCCATTTCCCATTATTTAAATGCCAACCATTAGAATAATCAACTGCATATACTCCAATTGCACCTTGTGAAATCATCATAGTTAACGTAGATAATAATACTAGCTTTTTTAAATGTTTTTTCAATTTTAAATCACCTCAAATTCATAATTAGTATTTATATCAAAAAAATTCATCATATGTACTTATCCATACTATTATAGCACCTAGTTAAGAATAATCATTACATTATTCTTAATTTTAAGACCTGCTTAAGATTATAAGCAAGTCTTTGTTTTTAAATATTCACTTAAAATATAATCAGATTTTTTTCTCGATTTAAAAATATGATCTTCAAATTTATAAACAGGCATTATACCCATAAGCGAATTTGTTACAAACATCTCATCGAAAGTACTTACTTCGTATGGATAAATATATTTTTCTACAACATCATACTTATCAAGAATATATTTTCTTATTGTTCCATTAAGAAGCCCACAGGATAATTTAGGTGTAACAATTTGATTGTTACTAACAAAAAATATATTAGTTGTTGCTCCTTCAGTCAACTGACCTTTCATGTTTAAAAAGACTGGTTCATCATAACCTTTTTTTGCTGCCTTTCTTTTTTCTATTATATTATCACCATAATTCAAAGATTTTATATAAGTAAACGGAGAACTTTCATTTCTCACAACAGAACTTATTTTTATTGTAAACCCTTTTTTATACTTATCATCAGTATAATTATTTTCTCTGCATTGAAATATTGTATTTTTTTCTGAAGCTATTATTTTTAGCACACCATTTTCCATTGGATTATTTGTTATATAATCCTGTATTTTTTCTTTTGTAACATTTAAATTTATTCCCAAAAAATTTGAACCTTCACTAAGTCTATCTAAGTGATAATCCAATAGAACAAGATGATTGTCTACAACTGATATTGTTTCAAATATTCCTAATCCAAATGAATATCCTTCATCGAATATAATGTCCATTTTATCTACCTCTATTTCATTGCTTCTAATAATGCTTTTGCTTTTTGCAAAGTCTCCTCATATTCAAATTCAAGATCCGATTCACAAGTAATACCTCCACCTACTCCTAGATAATACATATTATTCTTATGAAGTGCTGTTCGTATAATTATATTTAAATCACAATTCCCATTAAGAGAAATATATCCTAAAGATCCAGTATATATTCCACGTCTTCCATTTTCCAATTCATCAATTATTTCCATTGCCCTTATTTTAGGAGCACCTGTTATTGATCCTCCAGGAAATGTAGCCTTTAAAAGATCAACTATATTTAAATTTTCCTTAAGCTTTCCACTTATATCTGATACAAGATGAAAAACCGTAGCGTATTTTTCAACAGTAAATAATTCATCCACAATTACAGATCCTTTTTTACAAACCTTATTTAAATCATTTCTCTCAAGATCAACAATCATAAGCAGTTCACTTTTGTCTTTTTCTGAACTTTCAAGTTCTTTTCTTAATCTAAAATCTTCTTCTATAGTACCGCCTCTTGGCCTTGTTCCTTTTATAGGTCTTGTGTTTATTATAGAATCTCTCATTCTTAAAAAACGTTCTGGTGATGCACTTACTATTTGAAAATCACCATAATTCATGTATCCTCCAAATGGTGATGGATTACTAATTCTTAGACTTTTAAAAACACTATATGGTGGTTTTTTACTATAAACTTTAAGTTGTTGTGTCATATTTCCTATATAAATATCACCTTCATATATGTAATTTATCATTTTATCTATTGCATTTTTATATTCCTCTTTTTCAAAATTCGAGGTAACTTCTATATTATAATCTATATTATTTCTTTCATTATTTTCATTAAAACTTGAATTTATTTTATTTTCTATTTCTTTTATGGATACGTGTGAATCTTTAATCATTCCATTTGCAATTATATAAGTTTTTTTATTATTAATATCCTCAATAATAAAATTATCATAAAAATTAAAAATAACTTCAGGTGTATCAATATTTTCATCATGTCTTGTAGTTATATCTTCATTTCTTCTTCCATAGTCATATGACAAATATCCTATAGCACCAGAAACTATTGGAAGACAACTTTCATTTTCACTGCTATTTTCTCTAATATATTGATTTAAATACTCTTCAAAAGATAAATTATTTTTTTCTCCATCCACATACAATATATTATCTTTTACAGTAATATTTAAATATGAATTCAATCCTATAATTGAATAATTCCCCATATTATTTTCTAATGAAGAATCTAAAAACACTGCATCCTTTTCATTGTAAAAAAAATCAAATATGTCACATGCTTTTCTATATTCTTTTAATTCAACTATCAATCTATTCATGATTATTCCACCATTCTTCACTTAAATCTATAAAATTTTTTAAAATTTCATGCCCATACTGAGTAAGTACAGCTTCTGGATGAAATTGAACACCATAAACTGGGTATTCTTTGTGTGATATTGCCATTACAGCATCATCTTCACTTCTTGCATCAACAGTAAGTTCTTCTGGAATAGTTTCTTCTTTTATAACAAGAGAATGATATCTTGTTACAACATAGGGACTTTCAAGATTTTTGAAAAGATTAGATTTATTATGAAAAATCTTTGATACTTTTCCATGCATTGGCTTTTCTCCCTTTTCAACAGTTGCTCCAAATTCATACCCGATTATCTGATGTCCAAGACATACTCCTAATATAGGAATTTTACCAGAGAATTTTCTTACAACTTCAGTACATATTCCACAATCTTTAGGACTTTTGGGTCCTGGCGATATTATTATTCCCCTTAAATTTTTCATCTTAGCAATTTCTTTAATTGTAAGTTTATCATTTCTAATAACCATAACTTCTTCGTTCAATTCGTCAATATATGCTTTCAGATTGTAGACAAACGAATCATAATTATCAATCATTAAATACATTTTTATCTCCTTATGTAATTAAATACTTCGTATTAAATATCTATACAAAATAATCTATAATGTAAATTAATACTTGTTCCTCTTAAGTATTGATTATAACTTAACAAAGAAAATTATAAAAGAAAATATATAGCATCTAATATAATTTTCTATACAAATAAGGATGCACTAAGCCTTTAATATCTAAGTACATCCAATTGTTTTTTTAATTTTATTTCATTTATATACAACATGAAAATTCATCGTTTTATAGTTTCTTGATTTTATAACATAATAATATTTCTTTTTATTAAAACTAATTAATATTATAATTAGTTTTTAAAGCTTTTATAAATAATTTTACAATTTCAGGATCAAAATGTGTTCCACTACATCTTTGTAATTCTTCTATAGCTTCTTTATAAGTTTTTCTCTTATTATATGGTCTATTTGATGTCATTGCATCGAAACTATCTATAACGGTAAGAACTCTTGCTAAATACGGAATTTCATCACCTTTAAGATTATTAGGATATCCTGTTCCATCATATTTTTCATGGTGACTTATTATGAGTGGAATTATCATATTTAATGATTTGACTGATTTTATTATTTCTACTCCATTAGCTGGATGTTGCTTTAAAACTTCCCATTCATCATCTGTAAGTTTCATTTTCTTTATTAAAACATCCTTGCTAATATTAATTTTTCCAATATCGTGCATATAGGCTCCATAAATGAGTATATTCTTATCTCTCTCATTTAGCCCTAAACTCTCTGCCAACATTCTTCCATAAACTACAACTCTCTCTACATGTCCATAAGTATATCTGTCCTTTGCATTTATAACACTTATTAAAGTTTTTATTGATGTTACAAGTTCAATATCTTCTTCATCAATATTTGACTTTATTTCGTCCAATATTGATATATAAGCTTCAACTCTATTTTTGTAAAAAAACTTTGCCCTATATAGTGCATCATCTGCACTTTTTATCAATTCAATATCACTTCTAGCTTTATCTGGATAAACAGAAACCCCCATTGAGACTGTAAGCTTTCCATTAGGCTGATTTTCTTCACCTTCAAAATATGTATTCTCTATCTTTTTCCTTAAAGATTCAGCGATCTTTACTGCCATATCCTCTGTTGTATCTGGCAATATTATTGCAAATTCTTCTCCTCCATATCTTGCTGGAATATGTTCATTTCCTATACTTGATTTAATTATTTCACCTATTCTTTTTAATACATAATCACCCTTTTGATGACCATACATATCATTATAATTTTTAAAATAATCTATATCTATAAAAATCATTGATACAGGACTGTTCTCCTTTTCTCCGATTTTAATTTTCTCTGATAACGAATCACAAAAATATCTATGATTATATAGTTCCGTAAGACCATCAATATTTATCATATTTTCTAATTTTTCAATATGCTGCTTTTCTATCTTTACATAAAAACCTAATGGTAATGCAGTCAAAAAAAATATTCCTGATAAAATCAAGTCATCTTGAAAATAAGCACTCATTTCCGAATTAGGCATAAAGAGAATATCCATAATCAATATAATAAATGATGAAAGTATTGATACTATTACTCCATTATTCATTCCAAATTGAATTGTGGTTGTTATTATTATAAATAAATATAACACTTTATATTGACTTTGATTTATTCCGCAAATCAAAGTTATTATAGAAAATATAAATATAAAGAAAGCAATCTCAAGATTATCTAAAATATTATTTTTATTTTTAAAATAAATATCTTTTTTATTTGAAAATGTCCATATACAATAAATTAAAATTATTATTATCATTGGTACACAGAAAAACAAATATTTATTACATTTTTTTAATTCCAGCAATACTGAAGTAATATTTGTATTAAATTGTCGACATAGAATTATACCTACAAATAAAAGTGATGATACTTTTACTATTGATACTATATCATTTATCTGCTTACTTTTATAATTTTCTACATTTTTCATTTTTATAATTCCTCATAAAGACTCTAATCTATTTTTCTTAAGTTATTTAATATTATTTCAATATAATTTATAAATATAAAACTATAATGAGACCATAAAATGGTCTCTCTAATTATTATTCTTCTCTTAAAGATTTTGGTTCTTCTGGTTGATAATGTGCCCAAAAGCAGGCTGAAGTAGATACTATTGAAGCCATAACAGTTGCTACTGTAGCTATCCCCATTAAAATTTTAGTCTTCATTTATTTCACCCCCTTTCAATAATAAAAATATCTCTATATAGTATTTAATTTTCCCAATATTCTGTGCCCATTTTGTGTTAATGAGAATACCTGCCACAATAATCCCATATAAATACACATTGAATAAGTTAAAAATACATGTTCTTCAACTAAGAAATATAGTACTATATCCACTATTGAAATTCCTAAATATATGCTAGTTGTAATAATCGATGCTCTTTTTAATTTACGTATTTTCTTTATATTTTTAATAGGTTTTGATACACTATCTACAGGTGCTAATTTATATATAATATAATATGAAAACATAAAAATGATACTACCTATGAATATATTCATAATATAGTTTAAATTACAGTTTTTTACTATCAATGCTAATCCAACTGAACTTATTGTTCCTATAACTGCACATTTTTCTGGTGAGTTTGCATGTACTCCTCCTGAACTTTTTCTTAAAATACTTGTAGTAAATGAAATTATAAGAGCTTCTACCATAACATTAAATATAAATCCAACAATAATAACTAACAATATACAAATCATCATATGTATAAAAGCAAATATACCATAGTTTATTATTGATTTTTTGTCTTCATTAAAATTCAGTTCTCTACTAATATAATCTGAAATATTTTCACATATTTTTTCAATTTTTACCACGTTTAAATTCCCCTTTTTTTAAATGATAAACCATAGTAACTATTGCAAAGCATAATAATGATGGAATTCCAACAATTGTTTTTAAAACTACATTACTCATTATTTCTTCTAGTTTATCTTTAAATAAAATATTTATCATAAATACATTCACCCATTCACAAATAAATAATGCAATTGTTACTATTAATGAAGACTTTATAGCTAATACTGTATCTGACTTATTTATTTTATACATAATTATAATCATAACAAATATTGCAATTATTGTATTAACACCATAGTTTATTGGTAAAAATCTTATTGAATACTCAAAAATCCCCAATAAAACACTTGATATAATATATCGATTTTTATTAATTTCAATATTACATAATGTAAATAATGCAAACATTAGTATAAATGATTCTGGAATTACTCTAATTAAAAATTCAAAAACTGTTAATTTCAACAACTTTCTTTTCTCCTTTGATTATTAATTTTTTTTATTGCACCATATATTATTAAAAATACAAAAACTCTCATCAACACATCTCCTATACTAAGAATCGTATATCCTAGATCTATAAAATCAGTTAAAAACTTCAAATTCGCTTCCAAAGTTCCCAAAATATGTATATTGTCTTTTATTGGACTTTCGTCACTAATAAATCTGCCAGTCAAGTATGATATTGATTGATAAACAGGCATAAAACCACCATTTGCTTTTATTACTATATCATTTAATGCTCCCCCTAATACAATAAAAATTGATCCTATTATTGAAGGAATATATAGTTCATATTTAAATACAAGCAATAAATAAAATATTAAGTATATTGAAGTCAATTTATTAATAGATTCTATAATAGTATAGCTTCCATAAAATAACATAACTTGTCCTATAAACGTTATTATTTCAAATATAACTAAAGGATATATTGTCCAAGAAGAAAATAAAACACTCACTTTGTTTCCTTTTAGTTTTGCATATAAAAATGCCAATAATATCGTCTCTGGCATATTTCCTCCTAAATGTTTATTTTAATTGTTTATTCATGTATAATTATATTATCTTTTTTCCTATTATTCCACCTTTTTCATATAAATTAACATAATATTTGTCAATTTAATTATATTTTCCAGTTATTTAGATTAAATAATTACATTTTTATCTTTTTATAAAAAATTAATCAAATATTTTATAAGTTAAACAAAAATAACACACAAATTTCATACATTGTACAAAACTTATGTGTTATTTCTTTACCTATTATTTTTGGTGCAGATGACGGGACTTGAACCCGTACGCCTATAAAGCACAGGCTCCTTAAACCTGCGTGTCTGCCGATTCCACCACATCTGCATATTTTTTTGTTAAGTTAATAATAATCCATATTTAGAATTATTTCAAGTACTTTTTCTCAATATTGTAAAAGAATTAATACAATTTGATTAATTCTTTCACAATTATATTATACATTTTATACAAAAAAATGAACATTCCAAATACTTTTTATTAAATCTAATATTTTGTTTACATCAAAAATACTTTCATCTTCACTATAAAGATATTCATAAACGCTATAATACGTATTTACCTTATCCACATACTTTTTTGTTTCTCCAAAAGGTATGTATTCAATATTTTTTCCATTACTTGAATAATTCTTATCTTTAAGCCAGTTTTGTACATTAGTTGGACCTGCATTATATGCTGCAACCATAAGATCTCTGTCATTATCAAACATGTCACCAAGCCATCTCAGATACCAGCATCCCATTCTAATGTTATACTGTTCATCATATAAATCATCTTTTGAAAAAGTTGTATATCCCATTTCATTAGCTGCCCATTCACCAGTCTCTACTGTTATCTGCATAAGTCCTACTGCATTTTTATGTGAATGAGCATTATCATCAAATTTACTCTCTGTTTTCATTACCGATAATACAAATAGAGGATCTAAATTATATTCTTTACTGTACATATCAACATATTCCTGATATTTATAAGGGAAAAACTTTTCTTTCACAACATACCTAAATCCAACTACGACAGCTAATAAAATTATTAGTAAACAAAAAACATATCTTAGGAATTTCATTATTTTCTCCTTATCTAGCTTATTAATTTTATAAAATCGATTAAATCATATACCTGTTTCTGTGTATCTATTAAATCGCCATTATTATCTATTAATATATTTGCAAACTCTTTTTTCTGTTCGACAGGCATTTGGGAATTAATTCTGCTTACTGCATCCGACTTTGTAAGCTTATCTCTGCTTATTATCCTCTGTATCTGAACCGAATTGTCTGCTACAACGAGTATTACATAATCCATCTCTAAATGCAAGTTATTTTCTATTAGAGTAGGTGCATCAAGAATCACTATCTTTTCACCTTTTTTCTCATATCTTTCAAATTCAGTTTCTATTTCTTCTTTTATATAAGGAATTATTATTCCCTCATATTTAATTCTCTGCTTTGGAAATCTAAATATATGATTTCCAAATTCTTTTCTTCTGAATTCGCCTCTCCAGTCGAAAAAACCTGAACCAAACTGTGTTCGTATAATATCAAGTATTCTAGGATTTTTCTCAAGAACATCCCTTGATACTAAATCAGCATCTATAATCCTAAATCCTTCAGCTGAAAGTATTTTTGATACTGTACTTTTACCAGTACCAATGCCCCCTGTAAGTCCAATTTTAATCATTTCTATACCACCTTTTTTTACTCCTTAATGGACAATTAACAATTAAGGAATGAAATCATATTTTTTTAATATGATTTTTATAGCTTTGCTATTTTTCCTTAATTGTAAATTGTTAATCATCAATTATACATTTGTTACTATTTAGCTTCATACCATGTCTTTCCTGAGTTTATATCAACATCAAGTCCAACACTTAGCTTAATTGCATTTTCCATTTCATCTACTACTATTTTTTTAACTTCTTCAAATTCATTTTCCTTTACATTCAAAATAAGTTCATCGTGAACTTGAAGTATTAATTTACTCTGCATCTTACTTTCTTTCAATTTATTATAAACATTAATCATTGCTATTTTTATTATATCTGCTGCACTTCCTTGGATTGGCGCATTCATCGCTAGTCTTTCACCTAATGCTTTAACAATCTTATTTGATGCATTTATTTCCGGTATGAATCTTCTTCTGTTTAATATAGTTAAAACATATCCTTTTTCTTCAGCTTCACTTACTATGTTTTCTAAGTAACTCTTTATTTTAGGATATCTTTCAAAATATATATTCATATACTCTTGTGCCTCTGCTTTTGGAATCTTTAAATCCTGTGATAAACTAAATGCACTAATCCCATATACTATTCCAAAATTAACAGCTTTAGCTCTACTTCTCATAAGAGATGTTACATCTTCAACAGGTACTTTGAATACTTCCGATGCTGTCTTTGTATGTATATCACTATGATGCTTAAATGCATCAATCATGTTTTCATCACCTGCAATATGGGCTAAAACCCTTAATTCTATTTGAGAATAATCACATGAAACTAGAGTGTCACCTTCTTGTAATGGTATAAACACCTTTCTTATCTCTCTTCCAAGCTCATGCCTTATTGGTATGTTCTGAAGATTAGGATCTGTACTTGATAACCTTCCTGTTGTAGTTACAGTCTGATTAAAATTAGAATGTATTCTTCCATCTTCATCAATAACATTTTTTAAACCTTCAACATATGTTGAACTTATTTTGGTTATCTGTCTGTAATACATTATCTTTGGTATTATTTCATGTTTATCCAAAAGTTTTTCTAATACTTCTTGATTAGTTGAATATCCTGTCTTAGTCTTTTTTATGATTGGAAGATCAAGCTTTTCAAATAAAATTTTACCAAGTTGCTTAGGTGAGCTAACATTAAATTCTTCGTCAGCAAGTTCATATATTTCTTTTTGAGTTCTTTGAATTTCACTATCAAATTTTATTTTAAGTTCATCAAGCATACTTTGGTTAATATTAAAACCTATACTTTCCATAGATGATAATACAAATATTAATGGGTGCTCAACCTCATAATAAAGTTTATCCATCTTTTCTTTTTCTATATTTGATTTTAAGATCATATATAATTTAGGTATATATGATCCAAGAATACCTTCATTTTCTGACTCAATGCCATCAATTTCTTTATTTAAATATTTTTCGATTAACTCTGTTAAATTATACTTACTTTGAGCTGAATCTAATAAATATGCTGCTATAGCTGTATCAAAATCAAATTCTTTCACTGTTATGTTATTCTTATTTAGAAAAGTAACAAGATTTTTTCCATCATGTATTACCTTTTTTACTTTATCATTTTCCATAATATTTTTCAAAAGCTCTATTGATTTTATATTATCTTCTCTAGAAATTTTTTCAAAATCTATAACATTACTTATGTCTTCTTCACTAATAATTATTATGTGCTTAAGATCAAGTTTTGAATAAATAGAACTATCATTTAAAGTATAACTTATATAAATTCTATCTTTCACTTTATTCATAAGTTCTGAAAATTCTTCTATATTATCTATACTATTTATTTTTATATTACATTCATGTTTTTCCTCATTATTTTCGTCTTCATTCTCATGAGAAATTGCATCTTTTAAATTTAGAGATTTAAATTCAAGCTTTTTAAATTCAGCATTTCCATTTTCTATATCTATATTTAATTTTAGAGAATCCCTATTTAACTCTCCAAGATCAATATCTTTTTTTATTATTGCTAGCTTTTTGCTTATAATTGCTGATTTTTCTCCCACAATTTCAGTATCACTTGTCTTTAGCAAATATGTTAATGGTGAGCGTTTTATTCCTAATTTAGTCTTCCAATAATCCTTTATTTCTTTTTCTTGTTTCTTGTCAAGATTTCTTATATGTTCATATAAATTTTCAACAGTTCCATATTCATTTATAAGTGGAACTGCACTTGCTTCTCCAACACCAGCCACACCTTTTATATTGTCAGATTTATCTCCAACAAGACTTTTTAAATCTGCAACCTGTTCAGGTTTAATTCCATACTCACTTTTAACAAGTTCTGGTGTAAGTTCAAAAGCTTTATCTGGAATATTAGCTGTTGACTTTTTTATTTCATATTTCTTAAATAAATCATCTGCTTTCTCCTGAGTCGTAAACATGAGCCATAATTTTGTATTTTCACTAACCAGCTGTAAATAATCTGTATCCTTAGTAAGTATTCTTACTGGAATTTCACCTTCAAGCTTAGATGCTATACTTCCACAAAAATCATCAGCTTCATATTTACTGTCCATAAATTGCATAACATTCATTTTGGCTAAGATTTCCTGACATAATTTGAACTGTTCTTTAAGTGGAGATGGTGTCTCCCCTCTTGTTCCCTTATAATCACTATCTATTTCTCTTCTGAATGTATCTCTACTCAAATCCCATGTAACAGCAACATGTGTAGGCTTTTGCTCTCTTAATATTTTTAAAAAAGTTCTCATAAATCCATATATTGCATTAGTATAAATCCCCATAGAGGTTTGCATTATCTTCCCGTAAAAAGCTTCTCTTTCTTCATTTGTCTTTGCAAACATTATTTCACGTGGTAAATTTCCATAATATTGTGTACTAAGCAAACTTGATCCATCTATAAGTAATAAGTATTCTTTATCCATTCTTCCATCTTCCTTTTCGTAACAATTATATATAATAGTTTTCTCTATCATATAAATATTAATTCTCTTTATTCATTATAAACTCTATTATATCAAATTTAATCATCCATTATCTGAAAAAAGTATTATTAGTTTTATTTTTTTATTATTCCTTGATTATTATAAACTAATTATTATACTTTAATTATATCAGTCAATTGATAATATTTCTGATTAATGCAATAATATTATCAATAATAGAATAATGAGGTGAATAAAATGTTTAAAGATTTACTATCAAAATATGCAAAACTTGCAGCATTAAAAGGCATAAACATACAAAAAAATAAAATGCTTGTTATAAACAGCCCTATAGAATGTAGCGAGTTTGCACGAATGATTGCAGAAGAAGCATATAAGGCTGGTGCTTCTGATGTAGTAATTAATTACAATGATGAGAAATTTAATAAAATAAAATATGAATACACTTCAGCAGAAGTATTATCATTTACACCTGAATTTGAAAAAGATAAATACAACTATTATGTTGAACAAGGTGCTTCATTTTTAAGCATATCAGCTTCTGATCCAGATCTTTTAAAAGATATTGATGCTTCTAAAATAGCTACAGTTCAAAAAAGTCGTCGTGAAGCTTTAAAACGATACTATGAAGCATGTAACTCAAATGAAAATGCATGGTGTATAGTTTCAGTGCCTACAGAAGGATGGGCTAATAAAGTTTTTAAAAATTCTAATTCAAAAGAAGCTATCGAACAATTATGGGATGCAATTTTTACTGTTATGAGAATAAAAGAAGAAGACCCTGTTAAAGCATGGAATAATCATCTAGAAAATCTAAACAAAAAACTTATTGAATTAAATAATCATGCTTTCAAGTATATACATTTCACAAATTCTCTTGGCACAGATTTAAAAGTTGAACTTGTAAAAAATCATATATGGTGTGGTGGTAAAGATACTACTAAAAATGGTGTAGAATTTATTGCAAATATGCCTACTGAAGAAGTATTTACAACACCTAAACTAGATGGTGTCAATGGTACTGTATACAGTTCAAAACCTTTAAGCTACTGTGGCAATCTTATAAACAATTTTTCTATAACTTTTAAAGATGGAAAAGTTATAGACTGTAGTGCTGAAACAGGACTTGATGTTCTTAAAGAAATTATTAAAACTGATGAAAATTCATGTCGACTTGGTGAAGTTGCATTAGTTCCTTATGACTCTCCAATTTCTAATTCCAATATTATATTCTTTAACACATTATATGATGAAAATGCATCATGTCATTTAGCACTTGGTTCTTCTTATCCTTCATGTATTAAGAATGGTGAAAACATGAATAAAGAGCAGCTTTTAGAAGCAAAAGCGAACTTTTCATTGACTCATGTAGACTTTATGATAGGAACTAAGGATACAAATATAGTTGGTGTAAAAGAAGATGGAACAAAAATATCAATATTTAAAGATGGAAACTGGGCTTAATAAGAACTTTATTAAAGGCCAAAATTACAGTTTAGCCATTAACATATAATATTTCTTTTTACCAAAAGAACAATGTAGCATTAATAAAATAAAACTACATTGTTCTTTCTTTTTAAATTTATTTATAAAATCCTAACTGTGTTTTTTCTTTGATCTTTCAAGATTTTCAAAATGTATTCGAAGTTCATTATTCAAAACATCAATGATATTTTTAAATGAATTTTTAAATGCACGTCTCGCTAAAAATCTTTGAAAATATAAAGTTGTGAGTTGAATAAATTTCTGTGTTGTCTGCTTTTCTGAAATGGTCAATCTAGTAGTTCCATCTTGTTGACCTAAAAACGTATATGTTGATATACATGTTGAGTATTCGTTAGAAGTTGTTATCTCATATTTTTTATTTTTTTCGTAATCTGTTATTTCAACAGTACATTTTATTGGCTTTGGACCTCCTGTAGTTATATCTTTTTCAACTTTACATCCAACTGGATTTTCTTCATTAAAATCACTAAAATCTCTTTTTGCATTTCTTATAAAATGATTGAAAACATCTTCAACCTCATAATTAACTGTTCCTGTCATCTTCATATTAAAACCCTCCCCAATTCCTTCTATAGGAATTTAAACGTACACATATAATGTTATGTGAATGTTCTTATTGTGTTTTTATTATATCTTATCACTCTATAAAAGTCTATTAATGACATATTAAAAACACATTATATTTTTAATAAAAGTAATATGTTTTGTTTTCATTTTACATCAATAAAATCATTGATATAATTATCCATATAACTTAGTTAATAATTTAGGACAAAAAAAATACTAACAACAATCTGTTAGTATTAGAAAAAGAATGGCTACCGTGGTAAGACTCGAACTCACAACATACAGAGACATAAAAAGGCTTGTACTATAAATCTATGTAACTACACAAAGTTAGTAATACTGTCATTCATCATACTATGACTTGTCTTTCAAATCCCCTATTATTCCAGACTATAAGGGGCAAAAAAAGGGGCAAATTTTTTTATTTTATAAAATCATCAATGTACTTTCCAAATATGAGCCATCTAACAAAATTTGAAGTATCCAAACATTGACACTTTGCTAACTTTTCAATAATCTCTTTTTCATCTTCCGTAACCCTAATATATAATCTCTGATCCCGTAATGATTGATATTCTTTTTTAGGTTCTCTACCTAATAACTTTAGAATAATTTCTCTTAAAGTCATTTTGACCACTCCCCCACTCTTCCAAAAATGATTTAAAACCCCTAAAGGCTATATTTGTGTAACCAGTGTGAGTACGGTAGGCGTACAAGCTCCCCTACTCATTCTCTTTAATAGTATTAATTGTATCCAAAGGTAACACACCCTTAAGTATGTCCTTGACAATTGCTGCTGGACTACTTAACTTTATTAATTTTCCATAAAGCTCTAAATCATCTTTTTTATTTTTGCTAAATTCCAATACAACTCTCAATCTCTCCATTGTATACACTCCTTTTTGATTGCTATATTAAATTATATGTACAATGGTTACAAAGTATTACTGAAACATAAAAAGCAGCATATAATATTCCTCTTACATGCTACTTTTATTTAAATATATTTACTTTTTTAGAATTCTTTATCATTATATTATGATTTCCTTTAATAACAATTGTTCAGCTCCTCTATTATCTGTATGTTCGTATAAATATCCTAACCATTAAGTTTATATTGCATTTCATACTACTTAATATTATACACTCTTATTCTATAATATGAAAAAAGAGGATAAAAATTGCTTTCTTTTTTTATTATGACTATTGTTTTTTAGGTATATTAAATTTAAGTTTATTATACTTCCATATCATTTTTAAAATGCATAATCTTGCCAAAATAAGATGATAAAATCTAAATTGTTTATCTTTTTTATCTTCTTGCAAATGATATTTCATTAATTCTATCGCTATTAAGAAATCTATTTTCCTATATTCTTCATCTGTATACCCGCATTTACTTACATCTAATAAATTTGGTTCTGTATCAATACCATATATATATCGTATAAGTCCTGGTTTATATTTCTTTGAAATATCTGTATTTAATATTTGTTTCATCATATTTTTCATACGCTAACCTCATTCAAAATATATCATTCAAAATATAATATTAGTATTGTGAAATTATTACATATTCATCTCAATCTATTTACTACAATATATAAGAGAAGCTATCCTCTTTAAAGCAATAACCTCTCTTATAATTATTAACTGCAATTGCATTTGTAATTAATAACTTTATTTATAGTATTTTTAAATTTATCATATATTCTTATTTGTTTTAATGTAAAATATGTTATTATTAAAGTCGCTATTAAAATAAATAGCTTGTACCAGTTAAAGTCTTTGATAAAATAATTAACCCACATAGATATTATGTTATATCTATCCACGCCATACAATAGTATAACTGATATTATTAATAATATTATTGATGCGTTAAAAAATATAACGTATGGATATCTATTTAAACAGCATCCTATAGTTTTAGTATTACAAAATTTTCCGCCATTCTTACATTTTCCAATACTACCTATGTACTTATCAGTTAATTTTGCTATCATATATAAAAGCAAGAAAATCGTATCGAACATTATAATTCCTATCAGTAATATAAAAACTCCTGCTCTATAAGGTCCTATCTGACCTAATGATATTATAGCATTTGAAATATATGTCATTCCACCTGTAAATCCAATAACTATTGCAGCAAATATACTAAGAATAGTTACAAATTCAGTTGTAGTATTTTTAATACTTTTATGTAAGGTATTAAGATGCTTTTTAGCTCCATTAATATCTTGATTAAATCCTTTTATCTTCTTATCAAAATTCTTGGTTTTAGTATTTATATCCAATATTTTTTTATCTATCTCTAACATTTTAGAAGTACTTTCATTGACCTTTTCTTCTATATTAATAGCTTTCTCACTTGCTTTAGCAGCATCTTCAGCTATTCTTGATAATTCTCTCATTCTTATTATTTCTAAATTTATATGATCACTTAACTTGTTTAGCTTATTTTGTATCTGTTGATCTTCTATACTACTAGATATAAATTTAAGTTGCTCAGATATATAATCTCTTTGCTCTGGATCCTCTATATCAAAGAGTACTCTAGTAATTTTAGAGTACTCATGTCGGTAATTATCCGAATATATAAATCTAAACGCGTCTATATAAGAATTTAATCTGTCTTCATCAGCTATGTTAGTATCTTTTACAAGTTCATTTTTTATTATCATTGAAAGCGCGTCATCTTTTAATCTATCATTCATTCTTCTATATTATCTCCTAAAAAAGTCATACAGTTCTTCTCTTGCAATTATATTACTTCTCCCATATGAATTAACCCATGGAGATTCAGAATGTGTATCTTGTACTAATTGCCAAGCGCCTATTTTACTTTTATCTCTAATTACAGGATCAATAATGCTTATCTCATGATTGTTTAATGAATCAGTCTGAAATTGATATTCATCAATCTCACTTGATGAGTAGTTATTAAAATTATAATATACATCTGGAACAACTGGTCCATACTGCCAAGCTTCTATTTCATCACTAAATAACGGCTCACCATCATTCTTCTTCATATATTCACCTTGTACATAATACAGTATCTTTTGTAATTGTAGGTTACTTACTGGTCTTCCTAGATCTATGCATTTGTTTATTATATATCTTGCGATATCTAGTGCAGTATGCATACAATCACCTCTTTCTCTTTATTATAAATTGTTATTAATACGTAATATATGCAAATATACTACTTATATTACCTATACTTTACCATTCTATTGGGAAATATTCAAATAAATTTATGAATTTTTTTTCATATTTTTCGTATTTTTTTACAACTTTTCGTATTTTTTTTTCATATTTCGCAAAATTTTATTAACTAATTTCGGGAAATAAATCATAATTAATCTTTATAAAAACATTATTTTCATATAATTCTATCCATCTATAGAGTGTAGCCCTTCCACACCCTAACAATTTAGCCATCTCAACCTTAGTAATCTCTTTATTAACCATTTTATCGTAATACTTTTTAAAGTCCTTAGGTAAGTCCTCAGCTGTCTTCTCAACTCTTCCAAACCATCTACCTGTTTTAGTAGTTCCTGTGGCTTTACATTTTTCTACACCTTGGATAACTCTTTCCTGAATAGTTTCTCTTTCCATTTCAGCAACTCCACCAAATACGGCAAGTAATAATTTATAGGTGCTGCTTGTAGTATCTATTCCTTCTTTAACTAAAATCACTCTGACACCCTTATTTACTAATTGTTCTATTATGTCTATCAAGTCCTTAAGACTTCTTCCTAGTCTTGATATACTCTCACAATAAACAGTATCACCTTTAG
>OGSB01000350.1_pt1 | contig 19963 bp, 15 predicted proteins | sample 1573741 | NCBI WGS metagenome assembly OGSB01 (sample SAMN03295824, study PRJEB24534) | human gut metagenome | isolation source: fecal sample 5 from infant 3 | host: Homo sapiens | place: USA: Pittsburgh, PA | collected 2014-07 | reverse complement strand
CCAGCCTTCCAAGCTGGAAAGGTGGGTTCGATTCCCACTACCCGCTCCATTAAACCAAATATCATGCGGGATTAGCTCAGTTGGTAGAGCACCTGACTCTTAATCAGGGTGTCCAGGGTTCGAACCCCTGATCTCGCACCAACAAGAATAATTACCAAAGCAAGGATTATTACTTGGTTACATATTGGGATGTCGCCAAGCGGTAAGGCAATGGACTTTGACTCCATTATGCGTAGGTTCGAATCCTGCCATCCCAGCCATTTATTTAATATGGTTCACTAGCTCAGTCGGTAGAGCACATGACTTTTAATCATGGTGTCCCGGGTTCGATTCCCGGGTGAGCCACCAAATGCAGGTGTGGCGGAATTGGCAGACGCACTAGACTTAGGATCTAGCGCCTTCGGGTGTAAGAGTTCGACTCTCTTCATCTGCACCAAATGATGCGTGAGTGACTCAATGGTAGAGTGCCACCTTGCCAAGGTGGATGTTGCGGGTTCGAGTCCCGTCTCGCGCTCCATTTAAAACAGAAGAAAAATATGCGGGTATCGTATATCGGTAATACTCCAGCCTTCCAAGCTGGAAAGGTGGGTTCGATTCCCACTACCCGCTCCATTAAACAACTGATTTCAGTTGTTTTTTATTTTATAGAAATTTAATAAGCACCTATAGCTCAGCTGGATAGAGCGTTGGACTTCGAATCCAAGCGTCGCAGGTTCGACTCCTGTTAGGTGTACCAAAAGAAGTGATACTAATTGTTATAGAAATATAACTGTTGGTATCACTTCTTTTTTTATTATGTGTTGTAAATTTTAAAAATTGCTTAAGTAATATTAATTTATTTATCTATATGGACAGTCGTTAGTTTTATATATTTTTTGTGATTAAGTATTAGTTCATGCGTGCTTTATTTAGGGTTTTTTATCATATTAACTTTATATTGTTTAGGTGATAGATTTGTTTGCTTTTTGAACATTTGACTAAAATATGATGAATTTGAAAAACCAACAATTGAACCTATATCTTTAATTGAATAGTTAGTAGTTTCAAGAAGACTTTTAGCTTCTGTGATTCTTTTTTCAATTAGATAGGAGATGGGGGACATTCCTATTTGTTTTGTAAAAGCATGGACTAAACTAAATTTATTCATGTATGAGAGATTTGATAAAGTTTCCAAGGTTATGTTTTCTGAGTAATGAGAATCTAAATAATTTTTTATTTTCGCACATTCCAAATTTAGATTCTTTTTTTCATTTTGCAGTATGGACATTGAAGGGATGGTTCTTAATATGTTAAGGATAAATAGAGAAAGCATACTTTTGCAAGCAACTTCATATTTATAATTTTTAAGTTTAATTTCATCGATTATTAGATTTAATTGATTGAGTATAATAGAACTATTTTTTTTTAGATTAATTACATGATAATTTTTAGAATCAGATTGTGAAAATTTTTCATTATTTAAATTAAAGAAATTTATAGAGAAATTATCAATCCCTAAAACTATATATTCGAGAGGAGAAGTATTTAAATTTGATTTTTCTGTATGAAGACAATTTGGATTTATTATTATCAAATCATATTCTTTAACATTGACAGTGCTATCTTCTAACTGAAACGAACCATTTCCTTCTGTAATGAAAAATATCTCCATGAATGGATGAATATGAGCTGTGCTATGCCAATCATTTTCGAATTTTGATTTTGTTATATAGAGTAATTCAAAATTAAAATCAGAGAAATTTTTATCATCAATTAAATATCTTATATTTCCCATAATACCCCCATTAGTTCATAGATTAAATGACCGTATATTCTATATTTATTAATAGTTTATATATAATTATTATACTATACGGATGATTAAAGTAAATTAATATTATAGCAATATAACTAAAGAATATAACAACAATCTTGTTGTGCAAATGATTACAAAGTAATATCATAAGCATATAGGGAATGGAGGGAGAAACGTGAATAATAAAGGTAACAAGACATTTATTACTTTATCTTTAGTACCAGCAACTATACTGTTTTTTATATTTATAATTATACCAACAATGAATGTATTTTGGATGTCTCTGTTTAAATGGGGAGGACTTGTAAATAATAAGAAATTTGTTGGGTTAGATAATTTTATAATGTTATTTAAAGACAGTAACTTTTTAAAATCATTTCAAAATACAATTTTTCTATTAGTTATAGTAACTATTATTACTATGGCATTAGCCATAATATCAGCAGCAATATTAGTCAAAGAAGATACAAAATTTAAAAACTTCTTCAGAATAATATTTTACTTTCCTAATATCTTATCTGTAGTTGTAATCTCAGCAATATTTTCAGCAATTCTTGATCCTAATCAGGGAATAGTAAATTCTACATTAAATTTCTTTAATTTAAATTCTTTAACTCGAATGTGGCTTGGAGATCAAAAAGTTGTAATATGGTGTATTGCATTTGCTATGATATGGCAGGCCATTGGATATTATATGGTTATGTACATGTCAAGTATAAGCGGAATTTCTATAAGCTTATATGAATCAGCTAGTTTAGATGGTGCAACAGGAATACAGCAATTTTTTAAGATAACGTTGCCATTAGTTTGGAATACCATAAGGACTACTTTAACTTTTTTTGTAATAAGTACAATAAATTTAAGTTTCTTATTTGTAAAAGTAATGACATCTGGTGGACCAGATGGATCTTCAGAAGTATTTCTGAGTTATATGTACAAGCAGGCTTATAGTAATTCTTCTTATGGATATGGTATGACAATTGGTGTTGTAGTATTTATCTTCTCATTTATCTTATCATTGGCTATAAACAAGATAACTCAAAGAGATATAATAGAGTTTTAAGAGGTGAATTTTATGAATGATAATAAATTACAAAAGAAATTAGTGAAATTTTTTATGTATTTTTGCTTATGGGCTTTTGCACTAAGTATAATAGTTCCGCTTGGATGGGCATTTTTAGCATCATTAAAGCATAAAACAGAATTTTATGGAAATCCATGGGCATTACCTAAAGGATTATATCTAGAAAATTTTAGAAAAGCTTTTGTAGAAGCAAATATGGGAGAATATTTTTTGAATTCTGTATGTATAACAGCCTTAGCTCTAATTATATTACTTTTAGTGTCTATACCAGCTGCTTATGTATTAGCTAGATTTGAATTTAAAGGTAAGAAAATAGTAAGTGGTTTATTTACAGCAGGATTATTTGTAAATGTAAATTATATAGTAGTACCAATATTTTTATTAATACTTGATGGTGAAAAATTTATTAAGAATGTTTTTGCAATACCGTTAAGTGTCACAGTATTTTTAGATAGCAGAATAGTGGTAAGCATAGTTTATGCAGCAACATCAATACCATTTACTGTGTATTTATTAATAAATTATTTTAGAACACTATCTAAATCATATGAAGAAGCTGCTTATATTGATGGATGCAGCAAGTTAAAAACATTAATTCATGTAATCATACCAATGGCTAAACCAAGCATAATTACAGTTATATTATTTAATTTTTTAGCTTTTTGGAATGAATATATAATAGCATTAACACTTTTACCAAATAGTTCAAAAACGCTACCATTAGGACTCATAAATTTAATGCAAGTACAAAAGACGGCAACTGATTATGGTGCTATGTATGCTGGACTTGTTATTGTTATGATTCCAACAATAATTTTATATATTTTAGTTCAAAAGAAATTAACAGAAGGAATGACAGTTGGCGGTGTCAAAGAATAAGGAGGAAAAAATGAATAAAGGAAGAGTAACTATTCCAACAGATGATAATTTTATAAAAGAAACATGTGAAATATTAGAAAAGTGGGGAGCAGATGCAATTAGAGATTGTGATGGATTTAAGTTAACACCAGAAATTGAAGGTTTAGCAGAAAAAATATATTCAACATATTTTGTAAGTCGTGGAGATAATAAATGGGCAGAAGAGCACATGGATGAACTTCAACAGACGTATTTAATGAGTAAGTATAATTTAGCAACCAGTAATGTATTGGAAATATCAATTATGGATGGATATTTTGAAGAGCAAATTCAGCCAGATATAAAAAATGATATTAAAGAGTTCTGGGAAGTCATAGATAGAACTACAAATGAAGTTGTTAGCACAGGTAATTGGGATTATAACAAAGATGAACAAAAGGTTATAATAAAAGATGCTAAAATGTGGCATGAATATACAGTTTCGTTTTTAGCATATTGTATATGGGATCCAACTCAAATGTATAACCATATAACTAATGATTGGAAGGATAAACCACATGATATTCCTTTTGATATAAGAAATGAAAACACGAATATGCACATAATTGAAGCTATGCATAATTGGTTAGATAATCATCCTGGAACTAGTGTAGTCAGGTTTACAACATTTTTTTATCACTTCACTTTGGTATTTAATAATCTAAGAAAAGAGAAATATGTTGATTGGTTTGGATATTCTTCAAGTGTAAGTGCAAAGGCATTAAAAGAATTCCAAAAAGAAAAGGGTTACAAATTAAGAGCAGAAGATATTATAGATGAAGGTTATTATAATTCAACGTTTAGAGTACCTAAAAAAGCATATTTAGATTATATGGATTTTCAACAGAAGTTTGTTGCAGAAAATGTTAAGAAATTAGTGGATATAGTTCATGAGAATGGTAGAGAAGCAATGATGTTTTTAGGAGATACATGGATTGGAACTGAACCTTATGGAAAATATTTTAAAGATATAGGATTAGATGCAGTGGTAGGATCAGTTGGGAATGGTGCAACTCTTAGAATGATATCTGACATACCGGGAGTTAAATATACAGAAGGACGTTTTTTACCATACTTCTTTCCTGATACTTTCTTTGAAGGAAATGATCCTATTATAGAAGCTAGAGAAAACTGGCTTACAGCAAGAAGAGCAATAATGAGAAAACCAGTAGATAGGATAGGTTATGGTGGATATTTATCATTAGCATATAAATTCCCTGATTTTGTAAAGTACATTGGAAGTGTATGTGATGAATTTAGAGAAATATATGACAATATAAACAATGTTAAACCACATTGTGGATTAAAAGTTGCCATATTAAATTGTTGGGGGAAACTTAGAACTTGGCAAACTCATATGGTAGCACATTCACTTTGGTATAAACAAATATATACTTATCTTGGAGTTATAGAAGCTTTAAGTGGAATGAGCTTTGATGTAGAATTTATAAGTTTTGATGATATAAAGGAATATGGAATATCTAGTGATATAGATGTAATAATAAATGCTGGAGATGCAGGAACTGCATTTAGTGGTGGAGAAAAGTGGATTAATGAAAAAATAAGTACTACCTTAAGAGAATGGATTTTTAATGGCGGTGGATTTGTAGGCATTGGAGAACCATCAGCAATTTTAAATGGTGGAAGATTTTTTCAAATGGCAGATGTACTTGGTGTAGATAAGGAATTAGGATTTTCATTAAGTTCAGATAAATATTTCAAGACAAAACTTGAAAAGCATTTTATAACTGAGGATGTAAATTCAAAATTTGATTTTGGAGAAAGTATTAAAAATATATATGCTAATTCTGAAAGTACAGAAATAATAGAAATACAAAATGATGATGTATTGATGTCTGCTAATTCATATGGAAAAGGTAGAGCAGTGTATATTGCAGGGCTTCCATATTCAGCACAGAATGCTAGGTTATTAATGAGGTCATGTTATTATGCAGCAAACAAAGAAGAGCATTTAAAAGAATGGTATTGTGACAATATTTATTGTGAAGTGTCAGCCTATATAGAATCTAATAAATATGCTGTTATTAATAATTCTAATGAGAAACAAAAAACAAATGTATATGATGGTTTTAAAAATATATTTGAAGTAGATTTAGAACCAGCAGAGATAAGATGGTTTGAAATAAAATAAATCCTTGTTTTATAGGAGATGATTGCATGAAAAAGATAATATATTCAATAATTTTTATTATAAGTTTAGCTTTAGTCATAAAAGGCAGAACGATAACGAATTTCTATGGGCTTATAATGATGTTTCTTGGATTGATAGGAATACTATCAGAAATATACTTATATAACAAGCAATACAGATAATGATGGTCAAATAATATTTTATATTTAATAAATAATACTAATCAGTTTAAAATCTAAAAAATAGGAGGTATTTAGAATGAAAATGAGAATTATATCAACAATGTTAGCATCATTGATGATGGCTTCAGGACTAATTGGGTGTGGAAGTACTACTGAGGTATCGAAAAGTAAAGATGAGGCAAATGTATTGAAAATAGCTGCATTTGAAGGTGGGTATGGAAAGGTCTATTGGGAAAAATTAAAAGAAAACTTTGAAAAAAGTCATGAAGGTGTTAAAGTTGAACTTACAGTAGCTTCGAATTTAGAAGAAGTAATTCGTCCACAAATACAATCAGGAAATATACCGGATTTAGTTTATTTAGCAACTGGAAGACCAGATGCGTTAACAGAGACTTTTATAAAAGATCAAAGTTTAAGTGATTTAACAGGATTACTTAATAAAAAAATACCAGGTGAGGATGTTACAGTTAAAGAAAAAATTTTACCGGGATTTTTAGATACCTCAGCTACTAACCCATATAAAGATGGAAAAACATATTTAGCTCCTTTATTTTATAGTCCTACTGGATTATTCTATGATAAACATTTATTTAAAGAAAAAGGATACGAAGTTCCTAAAACTTGGGATGAAATGTTTGCTCTTGGAGATAAAGCTAAAAATGATGGGTTATCATTATTTACTTATTCAACAAGTGGATATTTTGATTGCACAGTTCCAGCGTTACTTGCTGCTTCAGGTGGCTTAGATTTAGTTAATGATGCTTATAATTACAAAGAAGGTACTTGGACATCAAAAGAAGCTAAACAAGCTTTAGATGTTGTTGGAAAACTTAAAAATTATTTAGAACCATCAGTTGTTGCGAATGCAAATAATCAAGGATTTACAAAAAATCAACAATTAATTTTAGACGATAAAGCATTATTCATACCAAATGGTACTTGGCTTCCAGATGAAATGAAAGATGCACCACGAACTGAAGGTTTTGAATGGGGATTTATGCCATATCCAGCATTTGAAAGTGGAAAAGATCAATATTCAGTAAGTTTTCTTGAACAGATGTATATTCCTAAAGATGCAGCTAATAAAGAATTAGCAGAAGATTTTATGGCTTATATGTATAGTGATGAGGCTGTTAAAATTATAGCTGAAAATGCAAAAGCAGTTGTACCAGTTAAAGGAGCTGTTGAAATAGCTAATGAGTATTTAAATCCATTACAAGTAGAATTATTTAAAATATATGACAATGGTGCATTACCTATTATGGGTGGATTCGTAGCTACTAATGCAGTTGAAGGTGTTAGCTGGACAGATGTTTATCTTGGAACTATAGATTCTATAATGTCTGGAAATAAAACAGTAGAAGAGTGGGAAAAATCACTTGAAGAGACAAGTGGTAAATTGAGAGAAGCTATAATTAAATAAAGTTAAATAAAAAGGGAATATATTATATTCCCTTTTTATTGAAGAAAAGAAAGGGGTATAATTATGTATTTTTTAGGCGTAGATGGTGGAGGAACTAAAACTAAATATTTATTAATAGACAAAGAATTAAAAGTTATAGAAGAAATAGAAAGTGGTACAACACATATTCATCAAATAGGAAAAGAAAAATTAATACAGGTTTTAAATGAAAATTTACAATTGATTTGTGAAAAGAGTAGTATAAATAAGAGCGAAATTGAATATGCATTTTTAGGTATACCTGGATATGGGGAAAGTAAAAGTGATATTGAAGATATTGATGATTCAGTTAATGAAGTTTTTAATGGAATTAATTATTCTATTGGAAATGATTCTGTTGTTGGATGGGCTGCTGGAACAGGCTGCAGAGAGGGGGTAAATATTGTTGCTGGAACAGGAAGTATAGCGTATGGAAGAAATAAAGAAGGAAATGAAGCTAGATGCGGTGGATGGGGACCAGGCATTGGTGATGACGCAAGTGCATATTGGATTGGACTAAAGGTATTAAATGAATATACAAAGCAGAAAGATGGGAGAAGGGAAAAGACTGTCTTAGTTGATATATTAGAAGAAAAATATGATATTAAAGAATATTTTGAAATTGTTGATATAGTATTTAATAGGCTTAAGTTTTCTAGAACCCATATAGCTAAATTTTCAGAAATAGCTTACCTAGCAGCAGCTGCTGGATGTGATGTTTGTATAAATATATTCAAAGAGGCAGCTAAAGAATTATTTTTTCATATTAAAGTACTTAAGAAGGAATTAAATTTAGCTGATGGGTTTTTAGTGTCTTATAGTGGTGGAGTATTTAAATCTGGAGATTTTATACTAAATCCTTTAAAAGAAATGTTGAAAAATAATAATATAGATTGTGAATTAATAGAACCGAAGCTTAAACCGTGGCATGGAGCTGCATTGTTAGCTTATTTGTTATCAGATAATGAATTACCAGAGAATTATATAGAATTAATAAAATAGAGATATGCAGAAATAATCTGCATATCTCTATTTTTTATGCATTAAAAATAGATTTCCCATTAATAAATACTTGTTTAACATCTATATTTTCATCGAATAATACTAAGTCTGCGTCGTATCCTTCTTTTATTAGTCCTTTATGATCTGATACATTACAATATTTAGCTGGGTTGTAAGTAGCCATTTTAACAACTTCATATAAAGGCATATTGCAGTTGTTATAAACATTCTTTATAGCTCTATCTAGTGTTAAAACTGATCCAGCTAATGATCCTGTTTTTATTCTTGCAGCATTATCTTTAACTATTACATCTTGTCCTCCAAGTGTATAATTACCATCTGGCATACAGCAAGCCATCATAGCATCTGTTACTAAAATAGACTGGTCAGAGCCTTTTTGTTTGTAAGCAATTCTTAATGCTGGATAAGAAATATGAATTCCATCTGAAATTGTTTCTATTGTTATTTTATCATTATCAAATAGTGCACCTATAATTCCTGGGAATCTATGATTGAATGGTGGCATTGCATTATAAAGGTGGGTACAATGGTTCGCACCTACATCTATGGCTTTTATTGTTTCTTCATATGTAGCTTTTGTATGTCCTAATGAGCAATTAATATTTTTATGAGATAAATATTTGATAAGATCTAAGCTTCCGTCTAATTCTGGTGCTAATGTTATTGATACAACAGCATCTTCACAGTCAGCGGTCATTTTGTTAAATATATCTATAGATGGGGTTTGGAGATATTTTGGATTTTGAGCACCTATTGCAGATGGGTTTATAAAAGGTCCTTCTAAATGGGCACCTAGTACTTGGGCACCAGAAGTTCCATTTTCTTTTAATTTCTTTATTGAACGCATTGATTTGTTTATGTCTTCAATAGAAACTGTCATTGTTGTTGGAAGAAAAGAAGTTGTACCATGTTTGACTATTGTTTTTGATATGGAATCAATAGCGTCAACAGTTCCGTCCATTGTATCATATCCTCCAGCACCGTGAATGTGTATATCTATAAATCCTGGTGACAGGAATAAGCCATTTGCATCAATAACTTCATCAAATTCACAATTTTTTGGATTTAATTCTTGTATTTTTCCATCTTTAATAAGAACAGACCCTAATTCGATATGATCTAGTTTAATTATTTTACAATTTTTTATTAACATGTTATATCACTCCAATTATATATATTTAAATAATAGTATTGGTATTATCCAATTGTATATTTTTATTATAAAACATGTACAATGATGTTTTCAAGAAAAAAATCAAATTTTATAAATAAGATGAAGAAAATATTTAGATATGATTAAAAATCAAGTAAATACAGTTATGTAACGGTAATATTAGATTATGACTAAATGAAAAAAATATAAAAAAATTTATGAAAAGGTTGACATTTAATAAAAAGGGATATAAAATTAACTTGTAAATTGGTTAATACCAAAATGAAAGAAGGGAATGGTTTTATGCCTAATATTTTATTAACAAGAATTGATAATCGACTTGTACATGGACAAGTAGGAGTAACTTGGGTGAATCATTTAGGTGCTAATTTAATTGTAGTTGCAAATGATGAAGTTTCTAAAGATTCGGTACAACAAAACTTAATGGAAATGGTAATACCAGATGCCATAGGAATTAGATTTTTTTCTATACAAAAGACAATTGATGTGATTCATAAGGCATCACCAAGACAAAAGATTTTTCTAGTGGTAAGAAATCCACAAGATGCTTTAAGGTTAGCGGAAGGCAATGTACCAATGGACAAGATAAATATAGGAAACATGCATTTTTCAGAAGGTAAGGAACAAATTTCATCAACAGTTTCAATTGATGAGAATGATAAAGAAGCATTTAGGAAATTAAAACAACTAGGAATAGCATTAGAAATAAGAAGAGTACCAGACGAAAATATTGACGAAGATATTTATAAACATATTTAAAAATGAAAATTAATTTTAAGGAGGAAACTTTATGTTTGTACAAGCACTATTAATAGGTATATGGGCTGGTATAGCAGGTGTGGATATGTTTGACGGACTAACACATATTCATAGACCAATAGTAACAGGACTTGTAGTAGGATTAATTTTAGGAGATATGAAAACTGGACTTATAGTTGGAGCATCACTTGAACTTGTTTGGATGGGTATGGTACCACTTGCAGGAGCTCAGCCACCAAATGTTGTTATAGGAGGAATTATAGGAACTAGTATAGCTATATTAGGTAAATTAGATGCTCAAGCAGCTATTGGTATAGCTGTACCATTTGCTGTAGCAGTTCAAGCTGCAATAACATTACTATTTACTGCTTTTTCTTTCTTTATGCATAAAGCGGACAAGTATTGTGAAGAAGCTGATACAGCTGGAATTGAAAGAATAAATTATTTGGGACTAGTAGTACTATTTGTATTCTATTTTACTATAGCTTTCTTACCAATATTATTAGGTGCCGATAAGGCAGCAGCAATTGTAGGTGCAATACCAACATGGATAATTGATGGATTATCAGTAGCCGGTGGAGTAATGCCAGCAATAGGTTTTGCAATGTTGTTAAAGATAATGTTAAAGAAAGAATATATTGCATTTATGATTTTAGGATTTTTATTAGTAACATATTTCAACTTACCGATTTTAGGACTTGCATTATTGGGAGTATGTATTGCTTTATATGATTATTTTTCAAAAAGTAATAGTAATTCAAAAGAAAAAGTGGTAGAGGAGGTATATGATGATGGAATCTAATACTTATAAAGACCCTTCAAAGGAAAAGGTTATTACTAAAGGTGATTTAAACAAGATGGTATGGCGTTCGCTACTTTTGCAAGCATCATTTAATTATGAAAGAATGCAAGCTTGTGGTTGGTTGTATGGACTATTACCAGGTTTAAAAAAGATTCATAAAAATAAAGAGGATCTTTCTAATTCAATGAAAGATAATATGGAGTTTTTTAACACACATCCATTTTTAGTTAATTTCATAATGGGTTTAATACTTGCAATGGAAGAAAATAAAGAGGATAGAAATACAATAAGAGCTGTAAAGGTAGCTACAATGGGACCACTTGGTGGTATAGGTGATGCATTATTTTGGCTAACTGCGCTTCCTATATGTGTAGGTATTGGTGCTTCAATTGCTATGGAAGGAAATATAGCAGGGCCATTTGTATTCTTAATCTTATTTAATTCATTACACTTTTTCTTAAGATTTTTCTTAATGAAATATGGATATAATACCGGTGTTAATGCAATAGCTACACTAAAAGAGCAAACAAAGAAAATTTCGCATGCAGCATCAATTGTTGGTTTAACAGTTGTTGGTGGTCTAATAGCTTCAATGGTAAAGTTAAAAACTACAATGGTAATTGCAGTTGGTTCAGCAGTTGGAGATTCAGCTGTTAAGGTTCAAGAAGGTGTTTTAGATGCTGTAATGCCTAACATGCTAGCACTTGGATATACATTATTAATGTATAAGCTATTAAAGAAGGGATATTCACCAGTTAAGTTAATAACAATTACAGTTGTTATGGGAATACTAGCTAAAGCAATTCAACAATTTACAGGATTCGCTATATTATAAAATACTATCTTGGATTGGTATGGTTGAGCTGCAAAATTGGTATTGATTTAAAACTTAGAAAAATGATATATTTATTACTATACAATGATATGAGAAAGTAGGAAATATATTAAAGAATTGGAGCGTGACCATACCATGAAAGAAAAAATAGATAAGAATTCAAAAATACCATTATATATACAATTAGCTGATATTTTTATTGAAAATATTGAAAAAAATATGAATGAAAATGACAAATTAGATACAGAAAGAGAGATTAGCAAGCAGTATTCTTTAAGTAGAGTAACTGTTAGGCAGGCTCTTGATTACCTTCAAAAGAATGGATATATATATAAAATTCAAGGTAAAGGAAATTTTGTTTGTGAACGAACAATGGAACAAAATTTAACGAAATTTTATTCTTTCTCTGAAGATATGAGAAAGAAAGGAAAGATTCCAACTACAGAAATATTAACATTTGAAATTGTGGAGGTAGATGAAAAAATAGCATCGAAATTAAAATTAAAGGAAAATGATTTGGTATACAAAATAGCTAGAATTAGATTAGCTGATTCAATACCTATGATATATGAGATATCGTATCTTCCGTATAAGAGATTTGAAGATTTAAATAAGAAGATGCTAGAAGAAAGTTCTATGTATGATGTTTTCAATAAAAATTATCATACCAAAATAACATATGCAGAAGAATTGTTTAGACCAATTTTAGTAAACAAACTTGAAAGTATATATTTAAAGATAAAAGAAGGGGAATGTGCTTTAAAAGTAGAGAGACTTACCTATGAAAATCAACAAATAATTGAATATACAGTAAGTATTACTAGAGGAGATAAATTTAAATATAGAGTTTGCTTAATAAATGATTCTGACAATATTGAATGAAGAAATAGGAAAATATAAATAAAGAATTAATAAATTTATAAGTTGTAATTTTTATATGTGTTTAAATTATAACTTATAAATTAAAGGTAAGGAGAATAAATATGATTTTTGGAAAAAGCTTAGAAGAACTAGAAAAAATAAAAGCTATATTTACAGCAACAGAAATAAGACAGCAGCCAGAACTCTGGAGGGAAACTTATAAATTAATATTAGATCAAAAAGAATCTATACAAAGATTTATAAATAAAAATGTAGATAAGAATACAAGAATTGTATTAACTGGAGCAGGAACATCTGATTATGTTGGCGATACAGTTGCTTTAGAATTAAATAAAAAATTAGAAGCTAAGGTTGAGGCAATTGCAACAACAGATATAGTATCAAATCCAAATGAATATATAGAAAAAAATGTTAAAACAATATTAGTTTCTTATGCTAGATCAGGGAATTCTCCAGAAAGTATAGGTGCATATGATTTATTTGAAAATAATGTTGATGATATAACTCAAATTGTAATAACATGCAACAAAGATGGAGATTTAGCTAAAAGATGTGTAAATAATGAGAAAAACATGTTGGTTTTAATGCCTGAAAAATCTAATGATAAGAGTTTTGCGATGACAAGTTCTTTTAGTTGTATGACACTTGCAACATTGCTTATTTTTGATATAGAAAATATAGAAAAAAATAAAGAATTTGTGGAAATAGTTTCATCACAAGCAGAAGAAATATTAGATAATAGATGGTCTGAAATAAAGCAATTGGTTGATTATGAAGCAGAAAGAGTTGTGTATTTAGGTTCTGGAACACTTAAAGGATTATGTCAGGAGATGGCATTAAAAAATCTTGAACTTACAAGTGGACAAGTAACTACAATATGTGAATCAGTATTGGGATTTAGACATGGACCTAAATCAATAATTAATGATAAAACCTTAGTGATAATTATGGCTACAAATGAAGAATATACAAAATTATATGATATTGATTTGATAAAAGAAATTCATAATGATTTAGGAAATCATAAACTTGCAGTAATTACCTATGAAAATGATGAAATTATGAAAGAAAATTGTAGCAACTATATATGTGTAAATGGAAAAACTATACCTAATATATATAAAATTTTTAATTATATGATATTTGGTCAAATGTTTGGATATTTAAGTTCACTAAAACTTAATATATCTCCAGATAATCCAAGACCCGATGGAACTGTGAATAGAGTTGTTAAAGGTGTTGTAATTCATCAATATAAATAGAATAAGGAGTTAACACATATGGTAGGAATAATAGTATCAGGTCATGGAAATTTTGCTTCAGGTTTATTGAGCACATTGAAATTAATCGCAGGTGAACAAGAAAATGTTGTGGGCATAGATTTTATAGATGGACAAGGATCTGATGAATTAAAAAACAATATTAAGGAAGCTATAAATAACTTTGAAGATGAGGTTTTTATATTAACTGATTTAGCTGGAGGATCTCCATTTACAAATTCGGTTCTTTTAAAACAAGAATTAACTGATAAAAACATAGAAGTTATATCTGGAACTAACATACCTATGCTATTAGAAGTAGTACTTGGAAGAGATAATGTGGAACTGAAAGATTTAATAAAAACAGCAACAGAAGCTGGTACTAAAGGAATAAATATTTTTGAACTAAAAGAAAAACAACATGAGGATGATAATCTTGATGATGGAATTTAAATTTATTAAAAATTATAAATTCTAGTAAGAAGGGAGCAATTTACAATGATATTATCAACAAGAGAAATGCTTTTAAAAGCACAACGTGAAGGTTATGCAGTACCTGCGTTTAATATTCACAATATGGAAACATTACAAGTGGTAGCTGAAACAGCTATGGAAATGAAATCGCCTGTAATTATAGCAGGAACACCTTCAACAATAGAGGATTATGCTGGGCCTGATTATATTAAAGCTATGGCTGAAGTAGCGGCAAATAAATATGATATTCCAATAGCTATACATTTAGATCATTTTGAAGATGTAGAGGCAATAAAGAGGGATATTGATATAGGATTTAAATCATGTATGATAGACGCTTCGAAAAAGCCTTTTGAAGAAAATATATCAATTGTTAAAGATGTTGTAGAATATGCACACAGATATGATGCGGTTGTAGAAGCTGAACTTGGAAAACTTGGTGGAAAAGAAGATGATTTAGTAGTTGATGAGAAAGATGCAATGTATACTAATCCGGATGATGCAGCAGAATTTGTTGATAAAACAAATGTTGATTCATTGGCAATAGCAATAGGAACTGCACATGGATTATATAAAGGAGAGCCAAAGCTTGATTTTGAAAGATTGAAAGAAATAAGAAGTAAAGTGAGCATTCCGTTGGTTTTACATGGAGCTTCTGATGTTCCTGATGAATTAGTTAAAGAAGCTATTTCTCTTGGGATATGTAAAGTAAATGTTGCAACAGACTTAAAGATTCCCTTTGCTGATGCAGTAAAAAAATTCTTTAATGAAAACTCAAAAGAAAGTGATCCGAGAAAATATATGACACCAGGTAAAGAAGCTATGAAAGAAATAGTTAAACATAAGATTGAAGTATGTGGAAGTGCTAATAGATATTAAATGAGAAAATAGCTTAGGAAATGCTCCAACAAATCCTAAGCTGACAATAGTGATTTATTACTTAGAATATCTAAATAATAAAAATAAATAAGCAACTATAATTTTATAATAAAAGAAAATCAAATACAATAGTAGTAAATTTCTTATATAATTGTAATATACATGACATTAATAAAGCGTAGGGATTATGACCTACGCTTTAATTGTAAATATAAATAGTAAGTGAAGGTAAAAGTGATGAGGATGCATATATTAATCTTTTAAAATGAAGATGTAAATGTGATACGCTATTTATATATTATTTAGGAAATAATGAATAAATTAATGTGAAGAGTTTGATGATATAATAACTTTTGTCATACTATTTTCAGTATAAACTAATATTTTAGTAAAAAGTTATTGACAAGATTATATTCAATGATATAAAATAATTTACGTTGCAGAAGCAAAAGGTAACAAAGTAACATGCGTTTTTAGCTCAGCTGGATAGAGCAACGCCCTTCTAAGGCGTGGGCCAGGGGTTCGAATCCCTTAAAACGCACCATTTAAAATATAATATAAAATGCGGGTATCGTATATCGGTAATACTCCAGCCTTCCAAGCTGGAAAGGTGGGTTCGATTCCCACTACCCGCTCCATTAAACAACTGATTTTAGTTGTTTTTTATTTTTATATAAAAGTATAAAATATAGTATCGTAGAGGATTTATATATTTTACCACTAATAATTATAGTAGTGTGTATTAAATAGAAGTAAGTTCTTATTATAATTATTTAAACTTAACTTGTTGATTAAATAATTATATAAATGATATTTTTATATAAATATCATTACAGTATTGACAAATAGATTTTATGTAGAGTATAATAATTAAAGAAGAAAGACATATTTTGATAAAATATTATATGCGGGTATCGTATATCGGTAATACTCCAGCCTTCCAAGCTGGAAAGGTGGGTTCGATTCCCACTACCCGCTCCAATTGAACAACTGGTAACAGTTGTTTTTTTTATTATATAAAAGTTTATTTATTGAATATAATTTGGAGAGTGTTTTTATACGGTAAAATAAAGTTTTTTGTAGAAACATAGAAAATGTGTATAAAAATTAGAAGTGAAAGTTTAATTTTAAAACTTTTTATTAAAGTTATATATAAAAAATTAATAAAAAGATAGCGTTATATGGCTGTTACAGGGTTTTTTATAGCTGAATTATAAAAATAAATCAATAAATATCGAAAAAAATAAAAAAACTTTGAAAATTGTGTTGACATTGTCCAAAATATGCGATACAATAATCAACGTTGCAGGAACAAAAACAGCAACAGCGTTACAAGAGGTAACGTCAAATAGATGCGTTTTTAGCTCAGCTGGATAGAGCAACGCCCTTCTAAGGCGTGGGCCAGGGGTTCGAATCCCTTAAAACGCACCATTATGGTGAATGTAGTTCAGTTGGTAGAGCGCCAGTTTGTGGCACTGGTTGTCGTGGGTTCGAGTCCCATCGTTCACCCCATATTGGGATGTCGCCAAGCGGTAAGGCAATGGACTTTGACTCCATTATGCGTAGGTTCGAATCCTGCCATCCCAGCCATTTATTTAATATGGTTCACTAGCTCAGTCGGTAGAGCACATGACTTTTAATCATGGTGTCCCGGGTTCGATTCCCGGGTGAGCCACCAATCTTATAAAAGATTCAAAATACCTGTTTTATTTTTATGATAAAACAGGTATTTTTTGTTTATCTAAAAATCTTCATTTTGAAAATAAAAAATGTAAGTTAGAAATAACATATGAAATAACGGGAATTAGAGAAGTATTCATTAATATTTTCTTATAAGAATTAATTTAATTTAAGTTCTATGTATTATTTGTACTCCTTAACAGAATAATAAAAGTAGATAGTAAATAAGCTTTATTATAGAAGTAAAGGGATGAACATATGAAGAATTATAAATTCACAAAAAGATTAACAAGCTTTATGTTATTAATAACAATTCTATTACAATCGTTTAACTTAAAAATATTTCAGGTAAATGCGTTAGCAGCAGAAAATATTACTAAATCAGATATTTCAGAGATACGGTTAGAAGATGATTTTTATACAGCTATTAATAGGGAATGGTTAGAAAATACTAAACTTGAAAATGGTTATATTTCTTATGGTACATTTGAAGAACTATGTGGAAGAGTTAATGGTGAGATTTATAACATTATACAAGAAATAAAAGAACATAGAAAATGTTATGGAGAGAATAGTGAGCAATTAAAATTATTGAATTTGTACAGCAACTTTTTAGATATGAAAAAGAGAAATAAGATGGGAATAAAACCTATTGAAAATTATATGAAAAATATAGATAAAATAAAAACTTTAGATGAACTTAGAGATATATTTTATGAAGAAGAGTTTACATATTTTCAGCCACTAATTAATATTGGGGTAGGTGCGGACTATAAAGACAGCAATATGAATGTACTTTATTTTGGAAGCAGTAATTTAGTTCTTGGTAATTCCTTATATTATAAGAGCGAATCTTATGAAAATATAAGGAAAGAATATATAAAATATATTGAAAAATTACACAGGCTATATGGAGAGGATAAGAAAAAATCTAGAGAGAATGCTGAAAGGTTTTATAATATAGAAAGAAAAATTGCAGAAGGTATTCCAACATATCAGGAAGAGGCAAAAGATAATAATCGATTTAACAACACTTATAATATAATGACAGTTAAAGAGCTAGAAGACATTTCACCTAATATAAAAATTGGAGAGATGCTAAAAAAGTTCAATATAATAAATCCTAAAAAAATTATAGTTGAGAATCCTAGTAACATACGATTTATTGATTCATTGGTAAATGAAGATAATTTAGAAGATATGAAAAATTTTTTTAAAACTATCATATTGTTAAATACTGATAATTTACTTACTAATGATTTTAGAAAAGCGAGCTCAGATTTAAAAAAGGAGCTTTATGGAGTAGAAGTTGTTGATTTAACAGAAAGTGGTGCTGTGAAATTTGCAACCTGTAATCTATGTGAAATTACAAGCAAATTATATGTAGATAAATATTTTGATAAAGAATGTAAAGATGAAGTAAGCACTCTTTGTGATGAAATAATTGATAATTATAGATATAGATTGAATAATGTTGAATGGATGACAGAAGAAACTAAAGAAAAGGCTTTAGAAAAACTTGATAATATGAATGTAAAAATAGGATATCCAGATAGTTGGGGAGAATATAACGATTTAAAGGTTAGGTCATTTTCGGAAGGCGGATCATTAGTTGAAAATATTATTAATATATATGAATTTCAGACAAGAAAGCAGTTTGAAAAAATAGATATGCCTGTAAATAAAAAAGAATGGAGTATGGGAGCGTGTACTGTTAATGCATACTATAACCCATTAAATAATGAAATAGTATTTCCAGCAGCTATTTTACAATATCCTTTCTATGATAAGAATGCGAGTAAGGAAAAAAATTTAGGAGGAATAGGAGCTGTTATTGGGCATGAACTTACTCATGCATTTGATAATGTGGGATCACAATTTGATGAAGATGGTCAATTAAATGATTGGTGGACAGAAAGTGATTATAAAGAGTTTACTGAAAGAAGTAAAAAAGTTATTGATTATTATTCTAATATTGAAGTTGAAAATGGAAAATTTGTTAATGGAGCTTTAACTGTTGGAGAAAATATAAGTGATTTAGGGGGAATAGCATGTGTAATTGATATTGCAAAAAAAATAGATGGATATAATTTAAAAGATTTGTTTGAAAATTATGCAGCAATATGGAGAGAAGTTTCCACAACTGAAATAAAAGATTATTTATTGAATAATGATCCTCATGCGCCTAAAAAGGTTAGAGTTAATGGCGTTTTATCTCAATTTGAAGAATTTTATAAAACTTATGGTATAAAACCTGGTGATAAAATGTATGTAAAGCCTGAAGATAGAGTTGGAATATGGTAAAAAGATAGAAAGGAGAAGTTTAATTGGTGGAATAATAGTTAAACTTCTCCTAGTGTATCTATATATAAATAAAATAGTATAAGAGAGAATATTGAAGAAAAATTAGAATAAATTTAATAAATAAGGTTATATTACATTGTAGGCATTTCTTATTATGATAGAATAAATCTTGTCGCTGCGAGAGTTGATGAAAAAACACGAAAGAATATGAAAAAAGATTCAAAAAAAAGTGTTGACAGAAATTTAAGTAGATGATAAGATAAATAAGTCGTTTGAAGCGACAAGATCTTTGAAAATTGAACAGAATATAATATAAACATTTAAGTAAACCAGCAATTCTT
>OGSB01000347.1_pt1 | contig 20162 bp, 17 predicted proteins | sample 1573741 | NCBI WGS metagenome assembly OGSB01 (sample SAMN03295824, study PRJEB24534) | human gut metagenome | isolation source: fecal sample 5 from infant 3 | host: Homo sapiens | place: USA: Pittsburgh, PA | collected 2014-07 | reverse complement strand
ATTTTAATAATTATATTAAAATAATTTAAATAATACTTATATCAAAGGGACTTAAATTCCATTCTGACTAATTAATTATTTTGTTAAAATAGACAAAACTATGAATAAAGTATAAAATAGATAGCAGAGTAAGTTTATAAAGGAGTTTTTCTATGAGCAAGAGAATAATAATTATCGGCGGAGGAGCTGCGGGAATGATGGCGGCTTTATCAGCAAAGAAAAACGGTGGAGAGATTATAATATTAGAGAGAAATGATAGAGTAGGAAAAAAACTTTTAGCTACAGGAAATGGAAGATGTAATTATACAAATAAAAATTTGAGTATAAATAATTATCATGGCAATAATCCTATATTTGCATATAGTGCATTGGCTGAGTTTAATGTAGAAATGACTATGGAATTTTTTGAAAGATTAGGAATAACACCAGCTATAGAGGATAATGGAAAGGTTTTTCCTTTATCTTTTCAATCTTCATCTATGCTGGATGTATTAAGATATGAGATAGAAACACAAAAAATTGAATTAATTACGGAAGCACAAGTATCTGAAATAAAAAAGAGAAAAAAATTTACTGTAATACTTAAAGATAAGCGAACTTTTGAAGGAGATAAGGTAATAATAGCTACAGGGGGTATGGCATTGCCATCCAGTGGCTCTGATGGTAATGGATATACTTTATGCAAGAAACTAGGTCATACAGTTACAGATGTATTTCCAGGTCTAGTGCAATTGAAACTTGAAAGTGGATTTCTCAAGTCATTAGATGGGGTGAAATTTCTTGGAGTAGCCGGAATATATGTAGATAATAAATTAATATTAGAGGATAGTGGGGATATTTTATTTACATCATATGGTATCTCAGGTCCTCCAATTCTTCAATTAAGCAGAACAGCTTTGGAATATATTAATAAAGGTAAATCTGTAGAATTAAGAGTATCTATAATCCATACAAGAAGTCAGGAAGAATTATTTCAGTACCTAGTAAATAGATTTAATTTTAATGATAAAAAGACTGTAGAGATTGGATTAATAGGACTAATAAATAAAAGACTTATTATTCCAATACTTAAAGAATTAAATATAGATAAGAATAAAAATCTAGGATTTTTGTCTAAAGATGAAATAATAAAATTATCACAAATACTTACTTCTTGGCATTTTAAGGTAATAGGGTCTCAATCTTGGGGTAATGCTCAGGTAACAGCAGGTGGAGTAAATACTGATGAAATTAACAGTAAAACTATGGAATCAAAAATAGTTGAAGGACTCTATATAGTAGGAGAGTTACTAGATATAGATGGAGATTGTGGAGGATTTAACCTTCAATGGGCATGGTCATCAGGTTATATCGCAGGATTAAATGCGGCCAAGAACTAAGTATAATGGAGGAAAATAAATGACAAGTCTAAATAATAAATTAAAAGAATTAGATGAAAGCAACAAGCATATAAAGGTATCTATAATAGGTGCGGGGCTTATGGGAAAGGGACTAGTAAGTCAGATGATGCTAGTAAAAGGTATGGAGCCCTCCTTAGTCGTTAGCAACAAAATATCTGATGCAGTAGAAGCATATACCTTAGCAGGTATATCGAAGGATGATATTGTAATAGCTAGGACGCTTAGTGAAATTAATATCGCTATGGAAAGTAATAAATATGTTGTAACAGATATAACCGAATATGCTACTAAGCCAAATTTAGTTGATGTGGTTGTAGATGCTACAGGTGTACCGGATGCAGGGGCAAGAATAGCATTAGATTCAATAGAAAATAAGAAGCACATTGTGATGTTGAATGTGGAGGCAGATGTTGTAGTAGGACCTATACTTAATAAGATGGCTAAGAAAGCGGGTGTAGTGTATACTGGCACAGCGGGAGATGAACCAGGATCAGTTAAAGAAATTTTTGATTTTGCAGAGGCAGCTGGATTTGAAGTATTAGCAATAGGTAAGGGAAAAAACAATCCGATCGATTATGAGGCAACACCAGATAGTATAAGAGAAAAAGCCTTAAAGTCAAAGTTAAATCCTATTAAACTAGCTTCTTTTATTGATGGAACAAATACCATGGTAGAAATGGCAGCAATGGCAAATAGTACAGGATTTATTCCAGATATACGAGGCGGTTATGGGCCAACAACGGAAGTAAATGATTTACCAAAGGTATATAGTCTCAAGGAAGAGGGAGGAATACTGAATAAATATAGAATAGTGGATTATGCCCATGGTGTAGCTCCAGGAGTATTTGCTATTGTAACTACATCACTTCCCCAAGTACATCACGAAATGCAATTTTTAAAAATGGGATCTGGACCAAACTATGTACTTTATAGACCATACCATTTAACTAGTTTAGAAACACCAATTTCAATAGCAAAAGCTTACTTTTATAAGGAAGCTACTATTGCACCTGCATATGAAAAAACAGTGGCAGAAGTAATTACGATGGCTAAGAAGGACTTGAAAAAAGGCGAAAGATTAGATGGTATAGGAGAATATACTGTTTTAGGAAGTATAGATACTTGCGAAGTCGCAAAGAGTGAAAACTTAGTGCCAATAGGACTTATAAACAATAATGCAGTAATTAAAAGAGACATTAAAAAGGGTGAATGTATTACCTATGATATGGTAGATTTAGATACTAATACTACTATATACAAATTAAGAATGGAGCAGGAAAAAAGAGCGTAAGGCAATTTAATGAAAGAATATAAAATAATAAAAAAGCAAAGGAGAAAATTGCAATTTAAATTCTCCTTTGCATAATCAATTTAAGAGTTATCTAAATTATTGAAATCTGCCTTACTTTCTATATCTAAAGAATAGGTGCTAACATATTGACTAACATATCGAGAAATTTTTATATGAATATTATAATTTTCTGTTAATTCTATTGATATATTCTGCAATAATTTAATTTTTCATCTCGAATTCATTTCCTATTTTTTAAAACATTAAAAATACTAGATATATTTAACACTTCCATAGAAGCGTTTTTTATTTTAATAGTATAGGGAGAAATCAAAAATATTTTATATTGGATATATTATTTTGTATAAATTATATAATAAAGATAATATCAATTTATACATGATTATATCAATATAGTGAGAATATCTCTATGTATAAATTTTATCAATTCGACATTGATATATTATTATCGCAACCCCATATTATTGAAAATTTGTAAAATTTATATAATTTAAAATTGAATGTTATAATATAAACTATCTTCAAACATATCAGATAAGTTGATAAGATAATATGTTCATAAGGGTATCATAAAAAATATTTATGGAAATGGGGATGGGTTTGTGATGAAAGAGAATTCAGTAAAAATATCAGGTACAATTTTTGAAATGGAAGGGATTCCAAAGGTTAAGGAGGTCATACCTCTGGGATTTCAGCACGTTGTAGCTGCAATTGTTGGTGTAGTTACCCCAGCATTATTGGTAGCAAATGTTACTGGTTTAGATTCAGCTGATAGAACAATATTAGTTCAAATTTCACTTATTATAACAGCTCTTGCAACCTTGTTACAGTTATTTCCAATAAAGGGCATAGGCTCTGGACTGCCTGTAATTATTGGTACCAGCTTTGCTTATGTGCCTACTATACTTGCAATTGGAGGGCAGTTTGGCATAGCTGCAATTTTTGGTGCACAGATAGCAGGAGGAATAGCTGCATTCATAGTAGGTATGTACGTAAAGGAACTTAGAAGATTTTTTCCACCTATAGTAACTGGAACTGTAATATTTACAATAGGACTATCACTTTATCCTGTTGCTATTAGATATATGGCTGGTGGTGCAGGAAATCCTAATTTTGGTTCGCCTCAGAACTGGATGATTGCCATGATTACATTTGGAGTAGTTGTTTTTCTTACATATTTTACAAAAGGTTCAATAAAGTTGGCGGCCATATTAATAGGAATGATAGTAGGATATGTTATATCCTTAATGCTCGGAATTATATCTTTTGATACGGTTTCAGAATCAGGATGGTTTAAAATAGTTGCTCCGATGCACTTTGGAATTAAATTTGAAATTAGCTCCATCATTTCTATGGTTATAATATATATAGTAAATGCAGTTCAGGCTATAGGAGATTTATCATCAACAACTATTGGGGGGCTAGATAGAGAGCCGATGGATAGGGAGTTATCTGGAGGAATAAAAGCAAATGGTGTAACTAGCATTATCAGTGCATTCTTTGGTGGACTGCCTACGGCAACTTATAGTCAAAATGTTGGAATCATAACTGTTAATCGTGTTGTAAATAAGATGGTATTTGTTTTTGCCGCAATTATTTTTCTGGTAGCAGGATTAATACCTAAATTTGCATCATTACTTACGACTATACCTCAGGCAGTTATAGGGGGAGCTACGATTTCGGTGTTTTCAATGATAACAATGACTGGAATAAAAATGATATCCTCCTCTAAGTTAACTCCAAGAAATACAGCTATAGTCGGATTAGCAGTAGCTTTAGGGGTAGGGATTACATCAGTTCCAGGTTCATTAGCTGGATTTCCTGCATGGGTAGATACTGTATTTGGAAGTTCGTCAGTTGTGATTTCCACACTAACGGCTATAATATTAAACTTAATACTACCTAAAGATGAATCGGATGATAAGGAGAGGCAAGAAAATTAGATTATATTAATGGAATTTATAATATTATCAATTTCAAAAAAAGTATCTATGAAAGGAAGAATAAATATGAATATTGGAGATATGCATAAAATCAATAAGCAGACCATGGTTCAGCAGACAATAGAATATCTTAGAGAATATATTTTGAATATGGAGAATGGAGATAGTTCAAAATTGCCTTCAGAAGGTACTATAGCAAAGAATATGGGGATTTCCAGACTGACTATTAGAGAGGCATTGAAGGTATTGGAAAATGAAGGGCTGATATCTAAGAGTCAAGGAAGTAACACTATGATTACTACATTTGCAAGAAAGCTCTCTGAAAATATTGATTATACTGGAGAACTGGGGAGTTTTTTAAAAGATTGCGGATATGATTTGGAGGTAGATGTACTTTCTCATAGGTGGGATAAGGCTGATGAGAAGACTGCAGAAATTTTAAATATAAAAAGAGGAGAAGAAATACTTATTGTAGAAAAGATATTTTTCGCAGATGGAAAGCAAGCCGTATATTGCATAAATAGATTACCCAAGAAGATATTAAAAGACTTGGATTTTTCTGAAGAACTTTTTGGGCAGTCTATGTTTGATTTCATTGAAGAAAATACTAATTTTGAATTCAGTCATGACTATATGGAATTAATCCCTGAATTGGTTACTAAGGATTTGTCTGAGATACTAAATTTAGATATAAACTCTCCATTGCTTAGAGCTGATGTAATCAAATACGCTACTGATGGAAAAGTGGTAATGTATAATTCGGAGTATTATGTAGATGAACTCATTAGATTTAATGCATTGAGAAGCAATTATGGTGCAAAGCTTAGCAAACTTGGTTCTAGCATTAATAAGAGGACTGGTGATTAAAATGATAACATTTGGGGATTATTTATTACCTAAAAGTTTAGATGAAGCATATTCTGCATTTGTTTCCAAGAAATCAGCTAGATTAATTGGAGGAGGATGCTTTTTGAGAATGGGAAATAGGAAAATCGGTTTGGCTATAGATTTGTCACAGACTGGGATTGAATATATAAATGAGCTAGAGGAAGAAGTTGAAATCGGGGGGATGACTAGCCTAAGGGATATTGAAACTTCACAGATATTAAAGAATAATTTTGGAAATATAATTGAGGATTCTGTTAAGCATATAATTGGAGTTCAGCTTAGAAATACAGCTACAATAGGTGCAACAGTCTACTCAAGATATGGATTTTCAGATCCAATTACAGCTTTATTGGCATTAGATGCAGATATTTATTTATATAAGGGAGGTAGGATATCCTTAGAAGAGTATCTTAAGGAGAAAGACTACAGAAAGGATATCTTAGAAAAAGTAATTATCAAAAAGAATATAAAGGGAGCAGATTTTCAAACCATAAGAAATTCTGCAGTGGATTATGCCATATTGAGTGCAGGGGTTAGTAGAGTAAATGGAAAGTATAGAATATCAATTGGAGCAAGACCTAGAGCTGCAATATTAGCATATGAAGCCATGGAATACATAAGTAATGTTGAAGTCAATGAAGATACTGCAACTAAAGCTGGAGAACTAGTATCGGAGGAAATTCATTTCGGAACCAATAATAGAGGAACTTGTGAATATAGGAAAGAAATTTCTAAGATACTTGTTAAAAGAGCATTATTGGAGGTGCAGAGATGATTATAAACTTATATATAAATGAATGCAAGAAATCTTTAGATGTCAGACCAGATGAGTATCTTTCTGAAGTTCTAAGACGTTATGGATATCTTAGTGTAAAAAGAGCATGTGATACAGGTTGCTGTGGTGTATGTACTATACTGATAGATGGAAAACCAATTTTATCTTGTTCATATTTTGCAGTTAGAGCAGAGAATAAACATATAACTACAATTGAAGGAATTGCTGATGAGGAGAAAAAGCTTGGAGAACTTTTAGTCTCCGAAGGAGCAGAACAATGTGGATATTGTAGTCCAGGACTTATTTTGACTGTTATTGCAATGAAAAATGAGCTTAAAAATCCTACTAAAAGAGATATATCTCAATATTTAACTGGAAATCTATGCAGATGTACAGGATATGTAGGACAGCTTAGAGGAATAATGAAATATATGGAGGTGAAGGAATGAGTGGATATGCTATAGGGAAAGGAATATCAAAAGTAGATGGAATGGGGTTGGTTACGGGGAAACCTGTATATACCGATGATCTTGCATCTAAGAGTTGTCTTATAATTAAAATACTAAGAAGTCCTTATGCATTTGCCAGAATAAAAAGTATAAATATCGAAAATGCAAAAAAAATTCCGGGAGTTGAATGTATTTTTACCCATGAGAATGTACCGAAGTATCTATATACAAGAGCAGGCCAATCATATCCTGAGCCATCAACTTATGATAAATATATTTTAGATGAATATGTAAGATATATTGGAGATGAAGTCGCAATAGTTGCTGCAGATACAGAGGAAACGGCACTTAAGGCAATAAAACTTATAAAAGTGGATTATGAGGTATATGAGCCAGTTTTGGATATGATGAAAGCAGAAGAAAGTAAAAGTAAAATACATTTTAGAGATAGATGTTTTACGAACATGGATAAAGGATTTAATCCAGAAAAAAATATTGCTGCAGAATATAGCTTTGAAGTTGGCGGTGTTGAAGAAATATTGAAAAACTGTGATGTGATTGTGAATGAGGAATATTCTACACAGGCTACAGCGCATACTATGATGGAAACATACAGGGCATATTCATATATAGATCAATATGGAACGCTTGTTGTAGTATCATCAACTCAAGTTCCTTTCCATGTTAGAAGACATGTTGCTAAGTCTTTAGGAATTCCAGTAAATAAGGTAAGAGTTATTAAACCTAGAATCGGAGGAGGATTTGGGGGAAAACAAAATGCTCAGGCGGAATTTTACCTTGCACTGGTAACATATAAAACAGGTAAGCCATCAAAAATAATTTATAACAGAAGAGAAACTTTTGAATCTACATCTTCAAGGCATGCAATGAAAATAGGAGTTACTATTGGTTCTGATAAAAATGGAAATATTAAAGCTATAGATATGAAAGCCCTGTCAGATACTGGAGCATATGGAGAACATGCCAGCACTGTATTAGGCTCAGCAGGATATAAAACTTTACCTTTATATAATAAAACAAAGGCATCAAGATTTACTGGTAAAGCAGTATATACCAATCGTACCCCAGGAGGAGCCTTCAGGGGTTATGGTGTAACCCAAGGTACCTTTGCATTAGAATCAGCGGTGAATGAATTAGCTTATAAATTGAATATGGATCCTTTAGAACTTAGAGAAAAGAACATGATAAAAAAAGGAGAAACTTCAGAGATATTTAATATAACTACTGTTGGAGCAGGTAAAAATCCCATTATTATGAATAGCTGCGAACTTGAATATTGTGTTAAAAGAGGAAAAGAACTTATGGATTGGGATAATAAGTTTCCAAGGATAGAAATTTCTCCTACAGTAATAAGAGGAGTAGGAATGGCTATTGCCATGCAGGGTTCTGGAATACCGGGAATAGATACTGCTTCTGCTACCATAAAGCTTGATGATGGAGGGAAATTTACTTTGCTGACAGGTGCAGCAGATATAGGCACTGGAAGTGATACTATTTTGAAGCAAATAGCTGCAGAGGCATTAGGAATATCAGTTAATAGTATAACGGTATTTTCTGCAGATACTGAACTCACTCCATTTGATGTTGGAGCGTACGCTTCTGGAACTACATATTTCTCTGGCAATGCAGTGAAAAATGCAGCCTTTAAGATGAGAACTATGATAGAAGAAGAAGCTGCTAGAATTTTGAGAATAGAGTTATCAGAGATTAAATTTGATGGAGTTAATTTTAAGAGCAAAGATGGGAGCAAGTCAATATCATTATCAGATTTAAGCAATAAACTTATATATAAAATGCCTCATGCTCAATTGACTGCTACAGGATCTTTCGGTACTGTAGATATAGCACCTCCTTTTATATCAGGTTTTGCTGAAGTAGAGGTTGATATTGAAACAGGAAAAGTAGATTTGATAAATTTTGTATCTATTATAGACTGTGGGACTGTGATTAATCCTAAGTTAGCTAGAATACAGGCAGAAGGAGGAATAGTACAAGGAATAGGAATGGCATTATTTGAAGAAGTAAAGGAAACAAAATTTGGCAAGCTTATAACTAATAGTATGATGCAGTATAAGATTCCATGCAGAATGGACATTAATAATATAATTGTGGATTTTGCAGATGGATATGATGCTACGGGTCCATTTGGTGCAAAATCCATTGGAGAAGTTGTCACAAATTCAGTTTCTCCTGCAGTTGCTGATGCTGTATTTAATGCAGTAGGAATTAGAATAAGGGAGCTGCCTATAACTCCTGAAAAAGTAAAAATGCTACTAATGAAAAGGAATAGAAGTATCCTTTGATTTTCATAAGTTATTTTTAATAAAATAGAGCATATATGATATAATTTTACAGTGAATAGAAAAGTTCTACTTTTAGTACGTCGATATACATTTTTCTTATATTTAATTAGCCATTTACTAATATGCTAATTTATAAATTTATTTTGCTTTTTCTTGACAAATACTTGTAAATAAGGTATATTATTATACAAGTGAAAATCTATGCATTGATAAGGACAGTAGCAGAGATAATTTATTAAAGAGAGATAATCATTTGGTGTGAGATTATTATAAATAGCTTTGTGAAGATCACCTTTGAGCATAATACCTGAAAAGAGTAAGGTATTACGTGAAGACGTTATACTTATTAAGTGACAAGAAGTATTTATTTTAATTCTTGTAATTTGGGTGGTACCGCGGAAATTTCGTCCCTAAGTCTTTGACTTAGGGGTTTTTTTTATGACCTAACTTAGCGAACGATAGTGAGGTTTAGTAGGTCAAACGCAATGAGCACCAACCTTAATGTAGAATTTCTCATTAGGAGTGTCCGTTAGGACCAAATCTATGCGAGCGTAGCGAGCAAATAGATTTGAGTTGGGAAACTGCGTAAAATGACCTAACACAACGAACGATAGGTCCTAAGGGACACCACTGAACTATACCCTACAGGGTAAATAGAGGTAGCAAATGAATTTGTACAGCGAAACTGCGATGATTCTATAATGAAAGGATGAAAAAAGTGAAAAGGTTTAATGAATTATTAAATGAACCTGTAAAGGTCAGAGAGCATAATATTAGCAAATACTGGCAAGAAATAGATTTACTTCATAAATCGGTTACTTCAAGAGATGAAAAGAAGCCATATGTGTTTTTTGAAGGACCTCCCACGGCAAATGGGAAACCAGGTATACATCATGTAATGTCTAGGACATTAAAGGATTTAACATGTAGATATAAGACTATGCAAGGCTATCAAGTAAAGAGAAAAGCAGGCTGGGATACTCATGGACTTCCGGTAGAGATCGAAGTAGAGAAAAGATTAAATTTGAAAAATAAACATGATATTGAATCCTATGGATTAGAAGCATTTAACAAGCAATGTAAAGAATCTGTTTTTCAATATGAAAAACTTTGGAGAGATATGACAGAAAGAATGGCATATCTAATAGATTTAGATAACCCATATATAACATTAGAAAACGATTATATTGAATCGGTATGGTGGATATTAGATAAATTTAATAAAGAAGGTTTGATATATGAAGGACATAAAATACTGCCATATTGCTCTAGATGTGGTACAGGTCTTGCTTCTCATGAGGTTGCACAAGGGTATGAAGAAATAAAGACAGATACAGTAATAGCAAAGTTTAAGCTAAAAGATAGAAATGAATATTTCTTGGCTTGGACTACAACTCCTTGGACTCTTCCATCTAATGTTTCCTTAACAGTAAATGCCGTAGAAACTTATTTGAAAGTTAAACAAAATGATGAAATATACTATGTAGGAAAGGTCTTAGCTAATAAGGTATTAGGTGAAGACTATGAAGTATTAGGGGAGCTAAAGGGTAAGGATTTAGAATTTATTGAATATGAACAACTAATTCCATTTATAAATGTAGAAGGAAAAGCATTCTTTGTGACAGTAGCAGATTATGTAACCACAGAGGATGGAACAGGAATAGTTCATACTGCACCTGCATTTGGGGAAGATGACTATAATACTGGAATGAGATACGGTTTACCAGTTATTCAGCCAGTATCAGAGGACGGCAAATTTACTCAAACTCCTTGGGAAGGTAAATTCGTAATGGATGCAGACCTTGATATAATAAAATGGCTTAAAGAAGAAGGAAAGATGTATAAGAAAGAAAAGGTAGCTCATAACTATCCACATTGTTGGAGATGTAAAACACCATTATTATATTATGCAAAACCTTCTTGGTATATAGAAATAACTAAACTGAAAGATAAGTTAATAGAGAACAACAATGGTGTAAATTGGTATCCAGAATTTGTAGGAGAAAAGAGATTTGGAAACTGGCTTGAAAACTTAAATGATTGGGCAATTTCAAGATCTAGATATTGGGGTACGCCATTACCTATATGGAGATGTAATGACTGCGGTCATATAACTTCAGTAGGTTCAAGAGCAGAATTAGTAGAAAAAGCTATAGAAGATATAGATATGAGTATAGAACTTCATAGACCATATGTAGATAATATTCATTTAAAATGTGAAAAATGCAATGGCACAATGACGAGAGAAAAAGATGTAGTAGATGTTTGGTTTGATAGTGGTGCTATGCCATTTGCACAACATCATTATCCATTTGAACATAAAGATGACTTCGATTTATTATTCCCAGCAGATTTTATCTGCGAAGGTATAGATCAAACGAGGGGATGGTTCTATTCACTATTGGCTATTTCAACCTTTGTAACAGGTAAATCACCATATAAAAATGTACTTGTAAATGACTTAGTATTAGATAAAGAAGGAAAGAAAATGTCTAAGTCAAGAGGGAATACAGTAGATCCATTTGATTTATTTGATAGATACGGTGCAGATGTTCTAAGATGGTATATAATCTATGTATCTCCACCATGGACACCAACAAAATTCGACGAAGATGGTCTTAGAGAAGTAGAGAGTAAATTCTTTAGATCCATAAGAAATGTATACAATTTCTTCTCATTATATGCGAATACTGATGGTATAAATCCAAGAGAATTTTTCATTGAATACAAAGATAGACCTGAAATAGATAGATGGATACTTTCAAAATATAATAGTCTTTTAAAGGAAGTAAAAGCAAATATGGATATCTTTGAACTAACAAAGGTTGTAAGAGATATTCAAGAATTTGTAATAGAAGATCTATCTAACTGGTATATCAGAAGAAATAGAAGAAGATTTTGGTCAACAGAGTTAGATGATGATAAAAAAGCAGTATATAATACAACCTATGAAATACTTGCAGGATTATGTAAAATGGTAGCTCCATTTGTACCATTTATTTCCGAGGAAATATATCAAAATCTGACAGAAGATGAATCAGTACATTTATCATATTATCCAGACACAAATGAGGATTTAATAAATAAAGCAATAGAAGAAAAAATGGATTTAGTAAGAGATTTAGTGGGACTTGGTCGTGCATCTCGTGAGTCAGTAAAGATAAAAGTACGCCAGCCCCTTAAAGAAGTAGTGATAGACGGAAAATATGAGGAACAAATAAAAGATTTAGTTCCTCTAATAATGGAAGAATTGAATGTTAAAGAAGTAGTGTTTGAAAGAGATTTATCTCAATTCATGAATTATTCTTTAAAACCAAATTTCAAGGTTGCAGGTTCAATACTTGGTGGGAAGATAAAATCCTTTGGAAAAGCTTTAAGTGAACTTAATGCACATGCTACAGTAGAAAAGTTAGAATCAGGTGAGAAATTAGTATTAAACCTAGATGGTGAAGATACAGAAATAGAAAAGGATTATGTATTAGTTACCATATCATCTAAAGAAGGCTTTGATGTGGCAATGGAAAACAATCTATTTGTAATATTGGATACAACTTTAACTCCTGATTTAATCAATGAAGGATATGCAAGAGAATTCGTATCCAAGGTTCAGCAAATGAGAAAGAATAATGGATATGAGGTTCTAGATAATATAAATATATTCTATGATGGATCTGATGACATTAAGGCAGCTTTAGATGAGTATGATGCATTTATTAAATCTGAGACTCTAGCTAAATCCATAGAAAGAGTAACAGAAGAAAGTTTAGAAAAGCAAGACTTAAATGGACAAATGACAGGAATAAGATTAGAAAAAATAGAATAGAAATTAGAACAAGGTAGATAGCAAGAGCTATCTACCTTGCTTATAACCCATAGGAAAGTACTTACTTATTTTTGGTTTTTCAAAAAAACCAATCTAAATGTGTTTAATAAAAATCTCTAATTGCTTCGATAGAATCTTTTTTTTATAAAGGGGGAATTTATATGTTTATACCATTTGATAAATCCTCAAATGTTTTTAACACTAAACCATTTATAACAGAAGAAGTTAGGTTTAATTTGATGCACCGTATTAGGGAGTCAGATGATCCTATTTTGATAAAAAGTGAAAATGGCAAAGTTATTATTGCACAATCTTCACCACACCATCCTGCATGGATATGGACTGATAAAGATGTAGAAGAACAAGAATATAAAGAGTTAGCGGATGGTTTTTATAATTTGTTTAAAGAATAGGATAGTTTAGAGTTTGTTGCGAAACCAGAAATAGCTGAGTTTTTGGCAAATAATTATGCAAAGCGGAAGAATATAACTTGGAAAATATCCATGTGTATGGAATCATATTATTGTCCCAATATAAATTTTCCAATGCATGTTAGTGGCTCAATTAGTAAACCATCTTTGGAAGATGTAGAAATTATATCTGAATTTTTTGGAGGATTTATACAAGATTGCTTTGGTATAAGCACGACAATGGATAAACAATTTAAAGCCGCAAGGTCTTATATACTCAGTGATAATTTCTATGTCTGGAAAAATAGTAATGAAATTGTGTCAATGGCTAATATTGCCCATCGTTCTCCTAGACATGGGAGAATAAATGAAGTATATACTCCGCCATCACATCGTAAAAAAGGATATGCAGGGGCATTGGTTAGTGAACTAAGTAAAATTATATATAATGAGAATAAGATACCAATGCTTTATACAGATTTGTCAAATCCGGCTTCAAATAAGGCTTATAAGAATGTGGGCTTTGTAGAATGTGGAATAGTAAATCAAATAAGCTTCAAAGCTTAAATAATTAAATAATGAGAAAAGGTTTATCTCTGTTGATGAAATAAGGTAAATGGTGAAAGCTATTTGCCTTGTTTTTATTTAAGAAGTATTTAGTGATAAAAGAAGGAGTTTAGCAAAATTTGTAGAATAGTATATTGTAAGAAATTTTGTGGGAAAATGAAGGGGAGAAAAGGTTTTATAGTGCTAAAGAATGGGGTTTGATTGCAGTAGCACTTAACAAAATGTTGCCATTCACTACGCATACCTGCTCATACTTCGCAGGAGTTGGTAACCAGAACTGCTATAGTATACCTTAATATAGGGGTTAAACTTTAAGCTGAATTGTTAGGAGGGAAAGATGATGGAACGAGTTAGATTTAAAAACTCAAGAAACTTAAACTTAGTTGGGCACCTATACCCATCTACTTCTGAATCAATAATTATAATGTGTCATGGCTTTATGTCGAACAAACATTCAAAGGGACGTTTTGAAAGGCTTGCTACGGCATTTAATGAATCAGGTTACAGTGCTTTACTTTTTGACTTTAGTGGTTGTGGAGAAAGTGATGATGATATTCTGACTGTTGAAAAAGAAGTGGATGATTTGAAGTCAGCAATTCAATTTGTAAAGTCAAAGGGATATAAAAAAATTGCACTGTATGGGCATAGTCTTGGAACTGTTATTTGTTTAAAAAGTTATACTCCTGAAATAATAACAATGGTTTTATCAGGTGCTGGAACTGATTCGATTAAGTATAACTGGTATGAATTCTTTACAAAAGAGCAAATGCAAGAATTAGAGGAAAAAGGATATTTAACAGAGCACACACCACAAGAAGTACGAAAAAAGATTGTAATTGATAAAAGGATTCTAAAAGATTTTGAGTTAATTAATCAGAAAGAGTTATTAAAAGATGTTAATTGCCCAGTTTTAATAATTCATGGTAATAATGACGAAGAAGAAAAGCTGCTCTACGAAAGATCTAAAGCAGCAATGGCATTGCTTTCAAATGACTCAAAATTAGAAGTTATTGATGGAGCAAACCATAGTTTCCTTGAACATTTTGATATAGTAGTTAAATTAACTACTGAATGGTTTACAAATCATCTTTGTTAGTATTGTGGGATATAAGATTTCGTAGTGTAACAATGTATTTGTGTAAAAGTGCACCGAGGAGTAATTTTAGGATGATGTGTATCACATTTGCTGTGGAAATAAATTTATTGAAGGAGTTATATAATGGAGAGTTTAGAAGAAGTTAAATATAAAAATGAACGAAGCAAAATTAATGGATATGAGCTGTTTAGTAAGTATTATATAAATGGATCTCCCACAGTATTATTTGAGGCCGGGATGGGTGATAGTAACGAAGTATGGGCTCTAGTTCAAAATAAGATATCATTATTTACGACAACTTTCTCTTATGATAGAGCAGGAATAGGTAGAAGTGATACTTCAGCAATTCCTCGTACATGTTTAGATGTTGTAGAGGATTTGTCTGAGCTTTTGCAAAAAGTGTCAGTTAAGCCTCCTTTTATTTTAGTAGGACATTCTTTTGGAGGATTGGTATCAAGGTTATTTGCAAGTATTCATCCAAATTTAGTGGTAGGAATGATATTAGTGGACGCTGCTCCCGAATATAAAGAATTAGCTTTTGAGAAGGTTTTACCTAATCATTTACTAATTTCAAATCGAGAATATTACAGTAATCCAATGCTTAATTCTGAAAAAATTGATAAAATTAAAAGCTATAAGCAAGTAGATGAACATAAGTGTGTATTTGAGTTCCCATTAACAGTGATAACTCGAGGATTACCTGATAATTATAAAAAAGATTGGCCTAACCAAGAAATTCTAGATGTAGAGCAAAAGCTTCAATTTGAATTTAAGAAATTATCTAGTAATAGTAAAATTATTGCAGCACAGAAAAGTGGACACTATGTACAAAATGATGAACCAGAGTTAATTGTGGAGGCAATAACAGAAATTGTTAATAAATATAGAGTTTTGGGCAAGTGAAAAACATAATCTAACAGACTATTTGATAAGTGGCACTCATAAAGAAGAAACGACTTGGAGAGTGAACATTACACTTTTTTACTTAGAGTGAAGCTACGTTAAGTGTTAATGCTCTAGGAGCTAGTTTAGGGACATCACAGATATTATTCCATTATCTAGAAGACATGGATTTTTTAGTTTTAATCAAATATAGTGTTGTTAAATAATATTTTAAGGAGTTGAAATAATTATGAAGAAAATAAAAGGAAATAGCATTATACAGGAGGGGGCAGAATGGATTTTGCATTTATCTATAGCCTTTGTAATTGTGTTATTTCTTAATAGCGAGGTATATGCATTAACTGAAGTGAAACAATGGTCTATGGAAAATACTTTATTTGAGGGAGAAAAATTATATGTAGATAAGGTCTCTTATCATTTTTCAGAGCCTAAATCTGGTGATATTGTTGTATTTCTTCAAGGGGAAATAAATGAAGATTTTAATGATAGAATTATAAATGTATTAGAAGATATGAAAATGAAGTTCAATAGAGAACCTCGTAGAAATAGGTTTATTAAAAGAGTAATAGGGGCTCCAGGAGATAAAATTGATATTCAAGATGAGAAAGTCTACGTAAATGATAAACTGCTAAAAGAGACATATGTTAAAGGTAATACAATTAAAAGGATAATAGAGTATCCTGTTATTGTACCTGAAGGGAAATTATTTGTAATGGGAGATAATAGAGAAAATAGTAATGATAGTAGATTATTTGGGCTTGTAGATTATAAGAGTATTGAAGGCAAAGCAGTATTTAGATTTTGGCCAATTAATAGATTAGGAGATATAAAATAGGTGGAAAATCATTACATCAGATAACACCCTATTTAGCATAAAGGTCGCCCAAGAATGCTTTGGGGAATAGCAATTGAATTATGTATATAGAAATATATAGAAAGGGGAGGGAAACAAAATGGGAATAATTGTTGCAATTGGTGGAGGAGAAATAAGCAAACTTGAGACTTGGGTAATTGATGAGTATATTGTTAAGTCAGCTGGTAAAGTAAATCCTAAAGCGCTTTTTATCCCTACTGCAAGTAATGAACCCCAAGGATATATTGATATATTTAATGATATATATGGAAAGAGATTAGGATGTAAGATAGATGTATTATACCTAATAAATGGAAATCTTTCAGACATAGAAATAAGAAGCAAGATCCTTTCTGCAGATATTATATACGTAGGTGGTGGAGATACTGTAAAGATGATGGAAGTATGGCGTAGCAAGAAAGTTGACGAATATCTAAAAGAAGCATATGAAGCAGGTATTGTACTTTCTGGCCTAAGTGCAGGCTCCATGTGTTGGTTTAGATATGGGCATGGTGATAGTGACTTATCTCGTAATAAAGATGGTTGGTGGGACTATCAACGTATTGATGGACTTAGTTTCATTGATGCTATTCACTGTCCTCATTATAACGAGAAAGGTGGAGAAGGGTTTGATGAGATAATGAAAACATTTGAAGGAATAGGAATAGCTATTGAAAACAATTGTGCACTAGTAATAAAGGATGATAAATTCAAGATATTAAAAAGCGATGAGAAATCAAATGCTTATAAATTATATAAGTTAAATGGAATCGTATATAAGCAGATACTAGATAATTATGATTTAATTGATATGAATAAACTGTTTGAACGTTAATTAAAATTTGATTCATCAGGATATTATAATAAGCCTTATTATTGAGACATATTTTTATATAAAAATTTTAGATTGTTTATAATATGGTAATTTAATTTGGAAAATATTCTATAGTTATAGGGGTGGGTTTATGGAGATAAAAATTCAAAGAACTAGGATTAATGAAGCAGAAATCTTATTAGATATACAAAAGAAAGCTTTCAAAGAAGATCTAGAGAAATATGAAGATTATGATACAAGTCCTGCAACTGAGCCAATAGAAAAACTAATACGAAAAATTAATAATTCTTTTCACTATACTGTTTTTCTAGATGACATAATAATAGGAGGAATTGAAGTTAGAAAGTTATCAGATACTCAATTTTATTTGAATAGATTATATTTAAGTCCTAATTATCAAAACAAGGGGATAGGGGCTAAATTAATGGAATTTATTGAAAGTGAATTTTCAGAAGCTTTAGAATGGACTTTAAGTACACCTTATATGAACTATAGGAATCATTATTTTTATGAAAAGTTTGGATATGAAAAGATTAGTGAACATACAATCACCGAAAAGTTAATACTCTTCGATTATATTAAACATATGAATATAGAATGAATTACTTATGCTTTACCCATAATATTGTGAGGAAAGAGTGAAAATAGAGATGTATACAATTATTTATTTAGTTAGGCACGCAGAGGTTGATTATATTCCAGATGAATATAGTAGACCATTGTCAGAAAAGGGAAATAATGATGCTTTAGGGTTAACAGAATTATTTAAAGAATATGATGTATCGAGAGTAATATCAAGTCCCTATTTAAGAGCAATAAATACTATAAGAGGTATAGCGGAAGATAGAGGAATAACTATAGAAATAATAGATGATTTTAGAGAAAGAAAAATTGCGAACTATCCCATTGAAGATTTCATTTCTTTTACAAGACAACAATGGAATAGTTTTAACTATTGCTTAGAAACAGGAGAAAATTTAAATGAAGTACAAGCTAGAGGAATCGATGCTCTGAAGAGTATTTTAGAAAAATATAATGGGGAAGATATTGTAATTGGAACACATGGGACAATCTTAGGTGTGATTTTAAATTTTTTTGATAAAAGATATGACTATGATTTTTGGAAATCAATGAAAATGCCAGATATATTTAAGTTAGAGTTTAAAGATGGAAAAATAGAAAGTATTATAAATATAAAGATTTAATATGGGAGAAATGAAACAAATGAAAATAGAAAAATTGAAATATGATATTTGCAGATTAGATGATACAGATGTAATACCTTTTGAACTATTATTATTAGCTGATCCTTCGAGAAATGCTGTAGAAGATTATTTGCATAGAGGGATTTGCTTTGCATATAAAACAGATGAAATAGTTGGAATTTATGTATTAATAAAGACTAGACCAAATACTATGGAACTTGTGAATGTCGCGGTAAAAGAAAATATGCAAGGTAAAGGAATTGGAAAAAGGTTAGTTTTACATGCAATATCTATGGCTAGGAAAGAAGGGGCGAAGACATTAGAAATTGGAACAGGAAATTCAAGTTTGCAGCAACTTGCATTATATCAGAAATGTGGATTTCGTATAATAGGTGTGGATAAGGATTTTTTCACAAGACATTATGAGGAAGAAATTGTGGAAAATGGTATTATGTGTAGAGATATGATTAGATTGAGTATGGATTTATTATAACTTACTCAAGGGGCATAGCATATTTGACGGTGATTCTAATACAATGTGCATCAAGACATCACAAACAATAGGATATTAAATTAAGTTTTATAAGTAGGTGATATAAGTTGGAAAATCAATTTAGAAACATCAATTATTTAGAAGAAGGAAATGGTAGGCAGAAGTCAGCTTATAAATTACTGAAAAAATTAAATCTATTTGAGATATTAAATAATTATAATCCAGTTTTAGTCGGAACAATCCCTATAGATATTGATATATCTGATAGTGATTTAGATATTATCTGTGAAGTCTATAATCATGATGTCTTTGAAAAAACAATAATACAATTTTATAAAAAATGTGATATCTTTCATATTGAGAGACAGTTTATCGGAGGATTAGAGACATCATTTTCTAGTTTTAAGTATGATGATTTTTGCATAGAAGTTTTTGGACAGCCAAAACCTGTTTTCAATCAAAATGGCTATCGTCACATGATAATAGAAAAAAAGATACTTGATTTAGGTGGAGAAAAACTAAAAGAAGAAATAAAAAAATTAAAAAGATCTGGAATGAAGACAGAACCAGCCTTTGCAAAATATCTTGGATTAAAGGGTGATCCATTTGAAGAAATATTAAAATTATCATTATTATCAGAAGAAGAATTGTTTAGATTTGTAAGAGGTCAGCAGAAGGTCATAAGTGTCTAATTCTCAAAAGATATTACAAAAAGGAAGGCGAAAAGCTAGATTGCATAGTTTCTAATGTTTAATTCTATAGTCAAATTTGAAGATGAATTTAATTAGTAGAAATCATTAATAGATATAAAAAAGTATAAAGAAGCTTAATTAAGACCAGCTATTAAATGTCAAGAAAAAATTTAATTTATTTTGCCTTGGAAATT
>OGSB01000346.1_pt1 | contig 20163 bp, 28 predicted proteins | sample 1573741 | NCBI WGS metagenome assembly OGSB01 (sample SAMN03295824, study PRJEB24534) | human gut metagenome | isolation source: fecal sample 5 from infant 3 | host: Homo sapiens | place: USA: Pittsburgh, PA | collected 2014-07 | reverse complement strand
ACTTATTATATATAATAAAGAAATTATATATATATTGTAACGCTTTTTCTGTAACAAAATTACTTTAAAGCTACTAATATAGCCAAAGTAGTTGTTACAGATACCCCTTAAAAGTGTTACAGAGATTATTAAAAAGAGGTGAATTTACTTGAATTACTATAAAAAGACAGAAAACTTATTGAATGATTATGTGAAAATTAAAAGTGAAATAGATAATTTACAAATAGAAATAGAGGACATTAAATTAGAATATAAAGGTGTAGGGGCAATGAGTTATGAAGAAAAAAGTACTCCCACCAATGCTTTTAATTCTAATGTTGAGAATGAAATTATTAATAAAGAAAAACTTTTAGAAAAATTAAACTATAAATTAAATAAAAAAATAAGGCTTATTAAAAAAATAGATAATGCAATTAATATATTAAATGATACCGAGAAAAAAGTAATTAAAATGAAATGTTTTGAAGGATTACAATATAAACAAATAGGACAAGTTTTAAATATAGATCATAACTATGCATGTGAAGTTAAAAGGAAAGCTATAAATAAAATTATTGACTTAGTTTTTATCAAGGAAAAACTTTGATAAGACTTAGTTTATACTAAATTCAAATGAAGATATCATGTAGTATAATGATATTGTAAAAAAATATAAGGAGGTGAAAATCCTCCTACTTAAATGTGTATATGTACTGAGAGCACCTTAACGGGTGCTTTTTTACATACTTAGCAAAGGCTAAGAAATAATATTTGCAGGAGTGGTGATTATATGTGAGATATAAATTTAATACTAGGTGGAAAGGTAAAAATTTAATTTGCGCCTGTTTATTTGGCAATCCCGCCTGTGATAGATATAAAAAATGTGAAGTATTGGAATTAAAATTAAATACTTATGGAGATATAGATAAATGTATGAATCATAGATCTTATAAAAGAATTAAAGGAGCATTAAGACAGAAATAAATTAAGTTATACACAACGTATTGTGGACAATGTGTACAACTCATACTATATATTGTGGTTGCATTATAAAATTAATATTTAAAAAAGGAGGTGGCATTGTGAAGCTAACACCAAAACAGAAAATATTTTGTGATGAATACCTAGTGGATCTTAATGCCACTAGAGCTTATAAAGCAGCATATAAAAATATAAGGAAAGATGAAACCGCAGCGGTCAATGGAAATAGATTGCTAAGAAATGCTAAGGTTAAAGAATATGTTGATAAAAGAATGAAAGACAGGGAAAAAAGGACAGAAATAACTCAAGACTTTGTTTTAAAGGAACTTTATGCTATAGCTAAATCTAATGGTTCTAATTATGCGGAAGTAGTTAAAAAGTCTTATATGAAACCTGTTTATGATGAACAAGGAAATAAAATAGGTGAAGAAGAAGTTTTTTATAAAGATGTAGAAATAAAAGAAACAAAAGACCTTACAACTAATGAAAAGAAAGCTATAACAGCAATTAAAAATACTAAGTTTGGTATTAGTGTAGAAACAGCGGATAAGGTAAAGGCCTTAGAGCTTTTAGGTAGACACCTGGGAATGTTTAAAGATAAAGTAGAAGTTAATGGTAATATGAAAGTTAATAATCCATTTGAAGATTTAACCACAGATCAGTTATTAAAACTAGCTGGTGTAGAAGATGGATAAAGAATTAGTACAATTAGGAGCAAAGATAGAACTTGCAAGACGTAAGTTCTTTTTTTATTGCAATTTAAAGGCGCCAAACTTTTATAAGCAAGATAGAACATATCTAGTGGAGTTATGTAATGAATTTCAAGAGTTTCTTTCTTCAGATGAAGAAGTAATGATAGTAAATGAACCTCCTAGACATGGAAAGAGTAGAACAGCAGGGCTATTTGTTGAATGGGTTCTTGGCAATAATCAGAATGAAAAGATAATGACAGGATCATACAATGAAACTTTATCCACTATGTTTTCCAAGAATGTAAGGAACTCCATTCAAGAGGAAAAAGCAGATAAGTACAAACCAGTATTTTCTGATGTTTTTCCAGAGGTAAGAATAAAACATGGTGATGGAGCTATGAACCTATGGTCCCTAGAAGGTGGATATAATAACTATTTAGCTACTTCTCCAACAGGTACAGCTACAGGATTTGGAGCTTCATTGCTAATTATAGATGACCTTATTAAAAATGCAGAAGAGGCTTACAATGAAGCAGTGTTAGAAAAGCATTGGGATTGGTTTACTAACACTATGTTATCTAGGCTTGAAGAAGGTGGAAAGATAATAATCATAATGACTAGATGGGCCAGTGGTGATTTAGCTGGTAGAGCATTAGATTATTATAAAGAGCAGGGTATTAAAGTTAAACATATAAGTATGAAAGCTTTAATCGATAAAGAAAAAAAGCAAATGTTATGTCCTGAAGTATTAAGTTATAGGAGTTATAAAAATAAAGTAAAAGCAATGGGTGAGGATATAGCCAGTGCTAACTATCAACAGGAGCCTATAGACTTAAAAGGACGATTATATAGTGACTTTAAGAAATATAAATATATACCTAAAGATAATAATGGTAATCCACTGTTTACTAGAATTAAGGCTTATATAGATACTGCTGATGAAGGTTCAGACTATTTATGTTGTATTGTTTATGGTGAATATAACAAAGAAGCTTATGTTTTAGATGTTTTATATACTAAGGAGCCTATGGAAGTTACAGAAACTGCAACAGCTAAAATGCTATTTGAGAATAAAGTTAACATAGCAGATATAGAGAGTAATAACGGTGGTCGTGGTTTTGCTAGAAGTGTAGAGAGAATATTAAAAGAGAAATTCAATAGCAATAAAACAAAAGTTAAGTGGTTCCATCAAAGTAAAAATAAGAAGGCTAGAATATTATCAAATGCTACATGGATTATGGACCATATATATTACCCAGTTAATTGGAGAGATAGATGGCCAGAGTATTATGGGGCAATGAACAAATATCAACGTGAAGGTAAGAATAAGCATGATGACGCTCCAGATGCTACAACCGGAATAGCTGAAAAGATAGGACAAGGCAATTCAATTTCATTTGACTAAGGAGGTGTTATAGATGATATTTATAGATAAAATACTCAATAGTGGATCTAATTCGGTAATGAGCTTAGAAGAAATTATTAAAGAGGAAATAAAAGAATGGAATAGTTCACAAACAAGACAATTAATGTTAGATGGAGAAAGATATTATAAGGGCGATACTGATATACTAAAACGTAAAAGAATGGCTATAGGTGAAGATGGAGAATTAGAAGAAGTTAAGAACTTAGCAAATAATAAACTAGTACATCAATTTGTTAGAAAGCTCGCAGACCAGAAAGTGGGTTATTTATTAAGTAAGCCTTTAAGTGTACAAACTGATAACGAAACATATAAAAATGTATTAGATGATATATTTAATAAGTCCTTTATGAGATTACTTAAGAATTTAGGTAAAGATGCCATTAATAAAGGTATAGCATGGGCTCAAATTTATTATAATTCAGATGGTGAACTACGATTTAAAAGATTACCTTCAGAGGAAATAATACCTCTTTGGAAAGATTCAGAGCATACAAAATTAGATGCACTTATTAGGATATATGAAGTTATAGTTTATGAAGGTAAAACTAAAAAGATAGTACAGAAAGTTGAATATTGGGACACAAAACAAGTATTAAGATATGTTAATGATAATGGAAAGTTAATACTTGATGTTGAAGCCCCAGAAGACGAAGGGCATTTTAGTATGGTAGATGATAAAGGAAATAAACAATCATTTACCTGGTCTAAAGTGCCTTTTGTGTATTTCAAATATAATGATGAAGAACAGCCATTAATTAAGTTTGTTAAGTCCCTAGTAGATGATTATGACAGAAATAAAAGTGACAATAGCAATAACTTGGAGGACCTTCCAAACTCTATTTATGTGCTTAAGGATTATGATGGTGAGAACTTAGGGGAGTTTAGAAGAAATATGAGCCTTTACAGAGCTGTTAAGGTTGCTGGTGATGGTGGAGTAGAAACAAGGAATTTAGAAATAGACACGGAAGCCTATAAGACACACATTGAGCAAACACGAAGGGATATTTATGAATTTGGTAGAGGCGTAGACACTCAAAGTGATAGGTTTGGTAATAGTCCATCTGGAATATCATTAAAGTTTTTATATAATGATTTAGATATGGATTGTAATATAATAGAAACAGAGTTCCAGGCATCACTTGAATATCTATTGTGGTTTGTGAATCAGCATTTAATTAATACTGGACAAGGAGATTATACAGGTGAAAATGTAGAATTTATCTTCAATCGTGATACCCTTATAAATGAAACTGATAGTATTAATAATTGTCAAAATAGTGTCGGTATTATTAGCGATGAAACAATAGTAGCTAATCATCCTTGGGCTACTAAGGATGAACTAGAAAAGATAAAAAAACAGAAAGAAGAACGTGAATCAATGTATCCTAATTTTCCTTTAGAAGAAATACCAGAGGATGAAGAGAATGAGGAGTAAAGACTATTGGAAGAAACGTTCAGAAGTTGTAGCTGGTAAACAGTTTAAGAAAACAGATAATTATATTCTAAGTTTACATTTAGAGTATATGGAGGCTTTAAGCAGCATACAAAAAGATATAGAAGTCTTTTATGCTAGATTTTCGCAGAATAATGAAATATCTTTACAAGAAGCTAGACGATTATTAAACTCAAATGAACTGCATGAGTTTAAGATGGACTTAAAAGAGTTTACTAGAAAAGCTAAAGATAATAAAAATCTACAATGGGAAAAAGAATTAAACAATGTATCTTATAAGGTAAGAGTTACTAGGTTACAAGCTCTACAAACTCAAATAAGGAATAGCATAGAAGATTTATATAGTAAACAGCAAGATAATACCACAAGCCTTTTAAATGGAATATATGAGGATACTTATTATAGGAATATCTTTGAAGTACACAAAGGCTTAGGAATAGGTATTAATTTTGCTAAGTTAGATACTAATACAATAAATAAGGTAATTACAGAACCATGGCATGGAGATAATTATAGTAGTAGGATATGGAATAATAAAGAAAAGTTAATGATGGAGTTACAAACCAATCTTACTCAATCTTTTATTAGAGGAGATTCTATAGATAAAACAAGTAAAATAATAGCTGAAAGAATGGAAGTAGGTAAAAGCAGAGCAAGGACACTTGTTAATACTGAAAGTGCTAATGTTATTTCTAAATCAACTTTTAACAGCTATATTGGAAGTGGAGTTGTTAAAGAATATGAAATACTTGCTACTTTAGACTTACATACGAGTAAAATATGTAGATCATTGGATGGAAAAGTATTTAAAGTATCTGAAAAAGAAATAGGAGTTAATGCTCCACCGTTTCATCCCAATTGCAGAACTACAATAATTCCTTATTTTGCAGATGCAATAGATGAAGAAAGAATAGCTAGAGATAATGAAGGTGATGTTTATTATATAGATGGAAACATGAATTATAAACAATGGTATGAGAAATATGTTGCTTAAACATTTGAGGAGGGAAAGTTATTGAATATACCAAATAAAGTTAGAATAGGTTATAAAGATTTTAAAGTAAATTTAGTAGATCATGATGTGATTTATGACAATACGGTTTGTTATGGAAATATAGAACTTGATACTGGGGTTATAAATATATCAAATTTATATAGTCAAGATCAACAAAAATGCACGTTTATACATGAATGCTTACATGGGATAGATGAAAATGTGGAAACTAAATTAAGTGAAGAACAAATTAGAAAACTATCAAAAGGTTTATATCAATTTATAAAGGACAATCCAGATGTATTTACTAAGGATACAAGTATATCTAATAAACTAAATGCTTCAGTAAATGTAGATACTGATAAAATAATAAAAAGTGTTGAGAAGTATATCGGGGATGAATTAGCAAAAAACAACTAAAGGAGTTTATAAATAAGTGGGGTGATATTAATTGCATAATCTTACTGTGAGTAGTAATGATAAAAATACAAAAATAAAATTAGATAATTTTGAATTACAGAATGTTATTGGATATAAAATAAAAAGCTCCGATAATGGAACGACGGAGCTTATGATAAAAATATTAGTTAATAATTCTAAAATTGAGATTTAATAAGTTCTGTAATAACACCTGTGGCAATTTCTTTAAGAGCACTAATAGAAGAAGAACCTACCTTTTTAGATATTTCTTTGGTTTTATTCCACGTAGTATCTGAGCGTATATCAGCTAAAAATTTATGTCCTTCAGGTGAAAGATCATGTATAGCGCAGGCGCTATCTATAAACCAAGAAACTTCGGTGACTAATCCAGATAATCCACATTGCTTTATATGATAAAGAACTTCATTATTAGAGTATTTAGATAAGAGTTCATAATCATCTGGATAATACATTGTGGAATTAAAACCTGTAGATTCTTCAACAGTTAGTAAAATATCTCTTATACAATCCGGATTTAATCTCATAAACATACCTCCTTTCAACAAAATATTACCATATTTGAAAGGTGTGTACAAACTATAAGCCTTAGAAATAAGACTTTTTATTTTTGCTCTTTTTAGTATTTATGAGTATAAACTGAAAGACCACAAGCAGGAGCCAACCTGTATAAAAAGGTTAGTAGGAAAGGAGAAATTAGTATGGATTTAAAAGAACTTTTAGGAGAAGAACTTTATAACCAAGTGATACAAAAGGTAGGTGATAACAAGATAGATATAGTTAGTAATGGTAATTGGATACCTAAAGATAAATTTAATACATTAAATGAGCAGCTTAAAACTGCAAATACAACTATTACTGATTTAAAGAAAAGTAATAAAGATAATGAAGAACTTCAAACTAAGGTTACAGATTATGAAATCAAGGTTAAAGACTATGAAAAGAAAATACAGGATATGCAATTTAATTATGCATTAGAAGGAGCTTTAAAGGGTGCCAATGTAAGAAATATAAAAGCTGTTAAAGCTCTTTTAAATTTAGAAAATGTTAAATTGGATGGTGAAAATGTTTTAGGACTTTCAGAACAAATAGAAGCATTACAAAAAAGTGATAGCTATTTATTTGCAGAAGAACAAAAACCTAAGTTTTCAGGAGTAGAACCTACAGATGGAAGTAAAGTACCACAAGGTTATAATCCTTGGAAAAAAGAAAGTTTTAATCTAACAGATCAAGGTAAAATATTTAAAGAAAATCCAGAACAGGCCAAACAATTAATGGCTCAAGCTGGAGTAAATCAATAATAAAGGAGATGTATAAAATATGGGAACAAAATTAAGTGATGTAATTGTACCAGAATTATTTAACCCTTATGTGGTTAATAGAACAATGGAGAAGAGTGCTTTAGTACAAAGTGGAATAATAGTAAATAACTCAGAATTTGATAATTTAGCAAGCCAAGCTTCACCTTTAATTAATATGCCATTCTTTGAGGATTTGACAGGAGAAAGTGAGCAGATTATTGAAGATACAGACTTAGAAGCAGCTAAGATTACAAGTAATAAAGATGTGGCAGCTATTTTAAGAAGGGCTAAAATGTGGAGTGCTACAGATTTATCAGCAGCTTTAGCCGGTAAGGACCCAATGGCAGCTATAGGAGAATTAGTAAGTGGATTTTGGACTAGAGATATGCAAAAAGAGTTAATCGCAATACTTAAAGGTATATTCTTAAGTACATCAATGAAAAATAACTTGCTTGATATATCAGCTATGACAGAAGGTGCGGCTAAGTGGTCTGCTAGTGCTTTTATAGATGCTCAACAAATGTTAGGAGATGCACAAGAACTTTTAACAGGTGTTATGATGCATAGTGCTGTTAAATCAGAACTTAAAAAACAAAACTTAATTCAAACTATAAGGCCATCAGATAGTCCAGAGTTTGATGTATATCAAGATAAGAGAGTAATAGTTGATGATGGTTGTCCAGTTGATGTAGGTGGAGTTTATACTACTTATTTATTTGGACAAGGAGCTTTAGCATTAGGTAATGGTAATCCAGTAGGATTTATACCAACTGAAACTGATAGAGATAAAAAGAAAGGTTCAGGTGTTGATTATTTAATTAATAGAAAAACAATGATATTACATCCAAGAGGAGTTAAATTTACTAATGCTAAAGTAGCTAAAACAGAAGGTCCAAGTAGAGCAGAGTTACAAGAAAAAACTAACTGGGAAAGAGTATATGAACCAAAACAAATAAGAATAGTTGCATTTAAACATAAAATATAAGAAGGTGGTTTTATGACTCCACTAGAAAAATTAAAAAAACTTTTAGGTATATCCTTGGATGATGACTCCAAGGATTTTTCATTGCAATTCGCAATAGAGGATGCTAAACAAACAATAAGGGATTATTGTCACATAAAAGAAATCCCAGAAGAATTAAATAATACTATTTTAAGAATGTCTATAGATATATATAGAAATGATAACCTAGGGGAAGAAGAGAATCCTTTAGGTTCCATTTCCTCTATAAGTGAAGGGGATACTTCTATAAGCTATAGAAGTGCTAATGCTGAATTTAAGGATAGCCTAGTAAAAGACTATAAAGCTAAACTTCATAAATATAGAAAGTTGGTTTGGTAATATGCTTAAAGGTATAGAAAAGGCTAGAAAGCAAGCAAGAAAAGCTATTGAAAGCCTGTATGATTGTACTTGTAATATTTATGGGTATGAAAAATATAAAGATCCAGCAACTAAAGAAACTAAAACAGGGATTAATCCAATTCCTAAGTATGAAAACCAATCTTGCAAAGTATCAAAACAAAGTCTAAGTAAAAATAATCAAACCGATACAACAAATAATATAAACTATGAGCTCAAGCTTTTTATAGCTCCTGAAGTTGAAATCAAACAAGGTGATGAAATAGAAGTTACTAATGCATTTGATGTAAAAACTAATTATAAAGCTGGAGAAGGATTTCCTTATTATACACACCAGGAAGTTATTTTAAATAAAGAGGATAAAGCTTAATGGCCAGATTAGCGAGTTTTGATTATTCTGATTTTAAGAAGATGGCCAAGAGTTTTCAAAAAGCTTTAGATGAAAGAGTAATTGAAAGATGGATAAGAGAATTTTTGTTGGAGATGGCATTTAGAGCTGAAAGGAAAATTAAAAAACGTACTCCAGTAGGTATTTATAGCAATCAAGTGTCCTTTACAACTAAGGATGGTAAAGAAGTAAATTTTACAACTAGTAGCTCTAAAACAGGAGGACATTTAAGACGTAACTGGCAAGTAGGAAATGTAGTAAAGCAAGGAAACTCTTATATAGTAGAAATATTTAATAATGTGGATTATGCTTCTTATGTCGAGTATGGGCATAGAACTAAAAATCATAAAGGTTGGGTTGAAGGTAGATTCATGGCCACAATATCAATGCAAGAAATTGAAAGGCAGTTACCTAAGTTTTTAGAAAGAAAACAAGTAGAATTATTAAATCAAATACTTAATGGTAGAGCTTAAAGGAAGTGATAATATGAAGATAGTTTTAGCTATTGGGCTATTATTTTATATGATTGTTGTAATCTATCATTCATTAAGTGAATTTAAGCAGGGAAAGAAATTAGAGGCAATATTTGATTTATTAATATTTATTGCAACTGCATTATTTATAATAACAACTCGAATGTTGTTAAAGTAGGTGATAATATAGCAAATATAAATAATTTAAAGATAGGAATTAACCAGACATTGGATAAAGAATTTCCCAACATAACTATATACAATGAAAGAATAGAACAAGACTTTGAGGAGCCTTGTTTTTTTATTAAGGTTTTAAGTTCAGGTCAAGATAAGGAACTTAATATTAGATACAAAAAAAACATATTATTTGATATTCATTATTTTAGTGATAAAGAGGATTTGAATGATGATTGCAATGATATGGCTGATAAGCTTTATGAGGTACTTGAATATGTAAAAGTAAATAATAGTTTATATAGATCTAATGAAATGACACATGAGGTTATAGATGGAGTTTTACACTTCATGTTGAAATTTAATTATCATGTGATTAAGGAAATTGAAAAAGCTCCTAAAATGAATAAATTGAAACAGGAGGTATATTTAAATGGCAGATAAAGAACAAGAAATTAAATTTACCAAAGAACAAATAGTAAATTCAAAACAGTTTACAGTAATAGAAATAGATGTACTTAAAGCTTTATTAAAAGATGAACAATATAGTATGGATGAAGTTAAAAAAATATTAGAAAAGTTTAATAAGAAAGAGGTGAAATAGTATGGCTGGTGGAACTTGGGAAAGACAAAATAAAATTAGACCAGGGGCTTATATAAATTTTAAGTCAAAGAAAAATGGTCAAACACCAATAGGTGAAAGAGGAATCGCAACTTTACCATTAGAACTACCTTGGGGACCAGAAAAGCAAGTATTGCCAATATATGCTGATGATGATTTATCTAAAGTACTAGGTATAAATATAGCTGATGAAAGTGCATTACTTATTAGAGAAGTATTAAAGAAAGCTAAGATACTTTTATTATATAGGCTTAATGAAGGCGAAAAAGCTACTGCCGCATTAGAAGGATTAACTATAAATGCTAAATGTACTGGAACGAAAGGAAATAATATTACTGTAGTGATTCAAAACAGTATAGATTTTACAGAAAGTTTTGAAGTTATTACTATATTTGAAGGAAATAAGGTTGATAAACAACTTGTTAAAAATATAAAAGATTTAAAGTCTAATGATTATGTTGATTTCAAAGGTACTGGGGAATTAAAAACTACTGCTGGATTACCACTTAAAGGTGGAACTGATGGTAATGTTACCAATCAAGGTTATACGGATTATTTGTCAACTATTGAACCTTATGAATTTCATGCTATTGGTATTCCAACTAAAGATCCTACTATAAAAGCAGTGGCAACTACATTTATAAAGAGACTTAAAGAAGATGGTAGACAGGTGCAGTTGATACTAGAAAATTATCCCGAAGCTGATAGTGAAAATGTTATTACTGTTAAAAATGGTGTAATTTTAAGTGATAATACAGTAATAAAATCCAATCAAGCAGTTGCATTTGTAACTGGAGCTACCGCTGGAGCAAATGTAAATCAATCTAATACTTATCTAGAGTATCCAGGCGCCATTGATGTAGATGTTAGATACACTAATAGGGAAATAGAAGAAGCTTTATTAAACGGAGAAATAGTCTTTACCATTAGTAATAGAAAAGTAGTAATAGAACAGGATGTTAATACATTTAAAAGTTTTACAGAAGATAAAGGAAAAGACTATCGAAAAAATAGAGTAGTTCGCACACTCTTTGAAGTAAATAATGGGAGTAGACTATTATGGGAAACCAATTATATTGGTAAAGGTGATAATAGCGAAGATGGAAGAAATTTATATAAAAAGGATGTAATTAAGTTCTTAGAAAAATTACAAGGAATTGGAGCACTTGAAAATGTTGTACCAGAAGATGTTGAAATTAAAAGAGGACAAGATAAAGATTCTGTAGTAGTTAGAATGGGGGTACAACCAATAGATGCTATGGAAAAGCTATATATGGATGTGGAGGTGGAATAGTAAATGGGATTTCTTAAAGCGGGAGATACAATAAGTGGACAAGAAGCTAGAGGATTTATAACTATAGATGGTAGAAATGAAGAACTATTCTATGCTAAAAAATTAGAATCAAAAGTAGAAAAGAAAAAAACAGAGGTAAGAACTTTGAGTAAAAGAGGAGAGCAACATAAAGCCGCTGGTTGGAGTGGTTCTGGGACATTGACAGTATATTATGTGACTTCTCTATTTAGAGAATTAATGATTAAGTATATAAAAACTGGAGTAGACACATATTTTGATATAACCGTTACAAATGAAGATCCAACAAGTAGCATAGGGAAACAAACTACAGTTTTAAAAGATTGTAATTTAGATGAAGTTTCCATGGCAATGTTTGATGTAGAATCTGAGGTGCTTGAAGAAGATATGGGATTCACGTTTGATGATGTGGACTTATTAAATAAATTCGGGAAACCAGTATTAGGTTAATAGGAGGAGTATATAATGAACAATTTTGAAGATTTTTTAATGGATAGCTTTGAGGAAGTAGAAGAAATAGAAAGAGAAATAACTATAGGTGGTAAAAAGAAAAAACTAAAATTCAAACCGATAAGTGCTGATAAAGGTGACGAACTTAGAAAGAAGTGTAAAAAGATAACAATAGTTAAAGGTCAAAAAATGAGTGAAACTGACCAAGATAAATTTATAGCTAATCAAATAATAGAAACTACTGTTTACCCAGACTTAAAAAATGCAGAGTTGCAAAAGGCTTGGGGTGTTATGGGAGCTGAACAATTACTTAAGGCTATGAAGTCTAAAATGAGTGATGGTGAATACATGGAATGGGGTAGCGTTGTAAGTGAAATAAATGGATACGATAAAGGTATACAGGAGTTAGTAGAAGAAGCAAAAAACTAATCAAGGGAGGGGATGGTGAAGCTAATTATGCACACTATGCCCTCCACAGGTTGAAGATTCTTCCTAGCGTTTTGGTTAAAATGTCAAGGGGAGAAAGAGCTTTCGTATACGCTAGTATTGATTTGCATATAGAGAATGAAAAGAAACAAGTGGATAAAGCTAAAAGAAAAAGATAATATTGAAACAAACCCCAATATTTGTTATTATTAAAGTGATTTAATGTTGGAATGGGGGATAGTATGAGAAAATTTATATATTATTTGGGCATGTTTTTTTGCGGAATTATATCAATAGTTAGCTTTATTTCTAGTATGTTTTTATTTAAAGACAGATATGTGAGTAGTGGATTTACCTTAATTGCATTTATGGTTTTATTTCTACTAATATTAAGAGTTCTTATAAAAAAATATAAAATATCTAATAATGAAGTAGTTAATGAATACTATAACCCATATATAACTGAGGAAGAATTTAAAATTATAGATAGAGGAGAATTAGTAACTATAAATACTAATGATTTTATTTGTAAACCTAGTGAAAGTTGCTATTATGGTGATATAGCTAGGAGGGTTATAAATAAAACTGAAACCGTTGGTTACACAGGAAAATCATCTGGCATAAGCATAAGAATTACAAAAGGTTTATCATATAGAACTGGTGTAGGGAAATCTACACCTATAAAAGAGGATGTAGAATACTCATACGAAGGAAGTATATTTATAACAAACCAACGAGTAATTTTTACATCTATAGAAAATGGATTTGAATTTTCTTTATCTAAATTAACATCAATGAAGTTATATATTAATGGGATAGGATTTCAAGTTGGTAATAAAAGCTATACTCTAATTATGCAGAATCAAGAATATATCTACAATATAATTAGCCAATTGACTAGTGGAGCTAAAGCACTCTAATAATAGGGTGCTTTTATTTTTGCACAAAAAGAGGTGATAAAGTGGCAACTGTATCAGCAAGTTTAAAAATGTTTGATCAAATGACAAGACCTCTTCAACAAGTTACTCAAGCTTTAAATTTAACTATAAGTGCTATGGACCAAATGAATAATGCTGCAAATAAAGACATAAGAATAACTAATTCTTTAAATACTGCAAGGGGAGCAATTCAAAGAGCTTCTGCTGGGTTACAAGAATTAGCTAATACACAAGATAAATCTAGAAATAGTCAAGAACAACTAAATAATTCATTTAATAAAGGGTCTAATGAAGCAAATGGATTAACAAGTAAAGTGAAAAATCTCATAGGTGCTTATTTAGGGTTCCAGGCTGTTAAAAAAGGAATAGATTTAACTATAGGTGGAGGAGCAAGGCTAGAACAACAATTAATTACCATAAGTGGTATGCTTGGGAACAAAGACGTAGGAAAAGCTTTCTTTGGAAGCTTAAATAAATATGCAAATGAGAGTGTATATGGATTAAAAGAGTTTAATACTATAACGCGATCATTTATACAATTTACAAAAAATACAGATAAACTTATGGATTTAAATAAAACGGCTGAAAAATTAGCATTCTTAGATCCGACTCAAGGTTTAGAGGGTGCTGGATTTGCATTGAAAGAGGCGTTAGGTGGAGACTTTATGTCTTTAAAGAGTAGATTTGGATTTGGTAAAGCTGATGCCGAAATACTTAAAGCGTCCAAAAGTATGGATGAGTTTATAAGCAAGTTTGATGAATTATTAGCTAAAAAAGGTGCCAGCGATAAAGCTTTGGAAGAATTTAATCAATCTGCTGTAGCACAATTAAATAACCTTAAATCAAATATAGAAACCTCTTTTGCACAAGCTTCTGAAAATGCACTTGAATCTTTAAAGCCTTTGTTAAGTGCTATAAATGAAGGATTCAAGAATGGTGATTTTCAACCATTCTTTGATGGAATAAGTATAGGGATAAATATAATTGTAAATAGTATACTTTTGGTTATAGATGTAATTAGTTGGATAGGACAAATAGTACAAGATAATTGGTCAATAATAGAACCTATACTAATTTCTATAATATTATATTTTTCTGTTATGCTAATTCCAGTTTTATGGGATACTATAACAACATTAGCAGCTATGGGGATTGCATGGTTAATGGTTAACTGGCCTATATTACTAATAATAGGTTCAATAGCATTATTTATATATATCTTAATACAATCAGGGGTTACTGCGGAACAAATACTAGGTTCTATAGGCGGATTGTTTGGAGCTACTTTTGCATTTATATATAATCTTATTGGGCTTTTATGGAATGGATTTGCTAGTTTTGCAGAATTTTTCGCTAACTTATTTATAGATCCAGTTTATGCAGTAAAAAAACTTTTTTATGATATGTGTACGACTATATTAGAATGGATTAGTAATTTAGCAAAAGGATTAACTGATTTGATTAATATGATACCAGGAGTAAAAACTAATCTTCACAGTGGTCTAGATAATCTTATAAGTAAAATTCCAGTACCAGAAAGCAAAAAAGGTGTTGTCAAAATACCTAGGATGAAGCAAATGGATTATAAAGAAGCTGCGACTTTTGGATATAATAAAGGTGCAGGAGTAGCAAGAGGTATAGGTAATGCTCTAAATAGTTTTGCAGGAATAAAAAAATCAATTGGACAACAAAAAATGCCAGATATGGCAGCATGGAATAAAGCACAAGGACCAGGAACATTGGGAACTGCAGGAGATGATGGTAAAAATAAAGGTGGTAGATCCCCAAGTGGAAACAAAGGATTGAAAGATGCTAACAATCACCTTAAAAATATAGACGACAAAATAGATATTTCTAATGAACACTTGGAAATGATGAGAGATTTAGCAGAAATGGAAAGTATACAAAACTTTGTAACTCTAACTCCAACAGTACAAGTTACTACTGGGGATATTAAAGAAGAAGCAGACATAAACAAAATAATATCTAAGATAGAGAATTACATGGAAAATGAATTGGCTAACAGTGCCGAGGGGGTATATGCTTAATGTATAAAATGTATTTAGGAATTAATGATGGTGAAGAAGGATTTATACTCCCAGTGTTACCAGAGAAGATTGAATTTGATGAAGATGGTAACAATAAAACATACGATATAATTAATTTAGGAGAAATTAATACAATAAACAAACCTAAGTTAACTGAAATAAGTTTTGAAAGTTTCTTTCCCAAGCATAAAGGTCCTTATGTAAGCTCGGAGCAATTATTTGAACCGAGCTTTTATATTGCAAAGATTAGAGAATGGAGAGATAAAAAGCAAAAGATAAGATTTATATTTACTGGTAGCCCTTTAGAAATTAATGATCTATTTACTATAGAAAATTTTAAACCCAGCGAAGAAGGGGGAGCAGTTGGAGATATACATTATTCTATAGAACTTAAAAGATATAAAAACTATGCTGCTAAAAAAGTAGTCATAGTAAATAAGAAGGATAGTAATAAGAAAGCGGTTAAAACAAGCAATAAGCCACCAAGGCCAAGCAATACTAATAAACCTAAAACACACACAGTTAGTAAAAATGACACACTGTGGCACATAGCCAAAAAATACCTAGGTGATGGTAATAAGTGGCCACAAATTTATAATTTGAATAAAGATAAGATTAAGAATCCTAACTTAATATATACAGGACAAGTTTTAAGGCTTCCATAGGTGGTGATAAGTTGAATATACAATTATTATTGGATAATAAAGATGGGAATGTATTTGATATATCTGAATTAGTAAGCGAAGTTACCTGGAAAACTAAGAGAAAAGATAAGCCCTCTAGTTTGAATTTTGAAATATTAAAAGATAAGCAAATTACTATAAATAATGGTGATGTAATAAGTTTCAAAGCAGATAATAATCCAGTGTTTTATGGATATGCATTTGAAAATGGAGGAAGTAAAAATCCAATTACAAAAGTAACTGCTTATGATCAATTAAGATACTTACTGTTTAATGATACTTATGTATTTAAAAATAAAAAAGCAAGCCAGATATTAATCCAAATTGCTAAAGATATTAATTTAAGGATAGGAACTATAGAAGATACAGGGTATGTTATACCACAATTGTTAGAAGATGATAAAAAATTATTAGATATAATATATAGTTCTTTAGAGAAAACTTTAATGAATAATAAAAGAACTTATACATTATATGATGATTTTGGATATTTAAACTTAAAAAATATAAATAACATGAAGCAACCTGTAGTTATTAGTGATGATAATAACTTAGGTGATTACGATTGGAAAAATAGTATAGATAGTGATACTTATAATAGAGTTAAAATAGTAAGAGATAATAAAGATACTAAGGGCAGAGATGTTTATATAGCACAAGATAGTAGGAATATAGCTAAGTGGGGGAGACTTCAATATTATAAAAAAGTGGATGAAAAAATGAATAAAGCACAAATTCAAGAAATGGTTAACGCTGCATTAAAGCTTAAGAATAGAGAAACTAAGACTTTAAAATTAAAAGATATCATTAGTACAGATATAGCAGCAGATTTAAAATTAAGAGCTGGTAGTGGTGTGTATGTAGATATAAAAGAAAAAGGAATAAAACAGTATTATCTTATAGAAGAAGCTACTCATAAGTTTCAAAAAGGCAATTTAGTAATGGACTTTGATTTAAAGGTGGTGTAGATATGGGAATGATAGATACAATTAAAAAAGCAAGTATGGGAGCAGTAGGAGCTGGCAAACCTGTAGAAATAACTTTTGGTGAAGTTATAAATGCAGAGTATTTAAAAATAAAGGTAGACCAAAAGCTTATATTAGATAGAGATTTTTTTATTATTCCTGAAAGTTTAATTAGATATGAAATAGATTTAAAACATACTCATACTTATATAAACAATTCTATTGAAAGTAACCTAAATACATCTTTAGATAAATTATTAATTAGAGAAGGTTTAAAACAAGGAGATAAGGTTTTATTGCTTAGAATTCAAGGTGGCCAACAGTATGTAATCTTAGATAAGGTGGTGTAGGTGTGAGTGATGTTAGTATATTACCACAAGGAGCAGTTATATCTGATGATCTAGAAATGAAAGAAATAATCGAACCAACAAAGACTTATAAAATTAAAGATAATAGAATAGTGGGATTTATAGATGGTAAAGAAGCTTTAAAACAAGCAATAAGATTAATCTTAAATACAGAAAGATATGAGTATCTTATCTATAGTTGGAACTATGGAAGTGAACTTGATGGAGTTATTGGGAAGGATAAATCAATAGCGGAAAGTGAATTTAAACGTAGAATAAAAGAAGCTTTAAGCCAAGATGATAGGATTAATAATGTTGATAATTTTATATTTAAATACAATGGAGACAGTGTTTTTGTAGAATTCACTGTCTTTTCTATTTATGGAGAATTTACTGAAAGTGTGGTGAGATAGTAGTTGTTTGAAAATCAAACCGAAGAAGTGATTTTAGATAGAATGATGAATAAAATATCTAATGATTTAGACAAAAGAGAAGGTTCTATAATTTATAATGCTTTAGCACCAGCAGCCCAAGAGGTGGCTAAAATGTATTCAGATATGGACTACTTTTTAAAATGTACTTTTGCAAGTCCTGATATGCCAGATGAATTTTTAGATTTAAGGGTAGCAGAAGAGGGACTTAAAAGAGAAAAGCCAACTTATGCAATTAAAAAAGGATACTTTTATAACGAAGAAAATGAATTAATAGATATTCCTTTGAATAGTAGATTTTCTATAGAAGATTTTAATTTTATTGCTGTAGAAAAAATTTCTACTGGTTTATATAAAATGCAATGTGAAACAACAGGTATAGAGGGGAACTCTATAACAGGACCATTAATACCAATTGAATATATTGAAGGGCTTTCCATTGCTACATTGGGTGAACTTATTATACCGGGAGAAGATAAAGAAGATAATTATAGTTTATTTAATAGATATATAGAGCATCTTAATGAGAAACCTTATGGTGGTAATATAGCAGATTATAAAATTAATACTAGAGCTATTGAAGGTGTTGGAACTGTAAAGGTATTTCCTATATGGAATGGTGGTGGAACTGTAAAAATAGTATTTTTAGATAGTGATTACAGTGTCCCTACAAAAGAATTAATAGATAAGGTACAAACTATTTTAGATCCAGTACAAAATCAAGGCAAAGGTTTTGGTGTTGCTCCAGTAGGTCATATCGTTACTGTATTAGGTGCTAAAGATATAGAAATAAATATAGAAACAAAACTTCTTTTAAAGAGAGGACTTACTATTGGTCAAATTCAAGAAGATATAGAAAAAGTTATTAAAGATTATCTGTTAAACCTTAGAAAACAATGGCATGAAGAGGATAATACTATAGTTAGAATTAGTCAAATTGAAGCCAGAATTTTAAATGTGGAAGGTGTGGCCGATTTATTTAATACTAAGATAAATGATAAAGAGGAAAATTTAACGTTAGGAACTGAAGAAGTTCCAATGTTTAAAGAGGTGGTATTAAGTGAAAAAGAAATTAATTGATTTTTTACCGCCACAAATATCTGATATAGAAGAATTTAAAAATATAATGGCTACTGAAAATATAGAGTTAGAATTAATTGAAAAAGGCCAGCAAAGAATCTTAAAAGAAAATTTTATTGACACAGCAACAGAGTATGGAATAAAGCATAGAGAAACACTATTCAAAATTAGAGCTGATTTAGTAAATGATACATTAGAGTTTAGAAAGCTAAGAATTAAAAATAGAAAAATGGATAAGATGCCTATAACTCATAGGTCTTTGGAGTATAAATTAAAAACTTTATTTGGTGAAGGTAATTATAAAGTTGAAGTACTTAATGATGAATATGTATTAAAAGTGGAAATAAGCACTTTTGATTGGAGTATGTTTAATGAAATAATAGACAACTTTAGATATATAATTCCATGTAATATGATGTTAAGTTCTACTTTAGTCCAGAAAATAAGTACTAGTATTTATTATGCTAGTGCTATAACAAGTGGTGAGGAAATAACTGTTTATCCATGGATGCCTAAAGATATAACATCTAAGGGCAAAGTTAATATAGCTATGGGTAGCAATACAGGAGTAGAAAATATAACAATATACCCTAGAAAGGAGGCTTAATTAATGGCAGAACAATTTTATACAATACTAACTAAAATAGGTAAAGCAAAAATAGCTAATTCAACAGCGCTAGGAACTAAGGTTAATTTTTGTAAGTTACAAGTTGGAGACAGTAACGGAACTTATTATAACCCAACAGAAGACCAGACAGAGCTTAAACATAAGGTATGGGAGGGAAATATAAATTCTATTTCGATAGATGAAAATAACCCCAATTGGGTAATTATAGAGGTACTATTGCCTAGCAATGTTGGTGGGTTTATGATAAGAGAAGCCGCAATACTGGATGATGAAGATAATGTTGTAGCAATTGCTAAATATCCAGAAACATATAAACCACTAACACAAGATGGAAGTAGTAAAGATATACTTATAAGAACAATTTTAGAAGTAAGTAATACATCTAGTGTAACTTTAAAAGTAGATCCAACAGTTATATTAGCAACACAGAAAGACATACAGATAATAAATAGTAATATGGTAGATTTAAGTGAAAGAGTAAGTAAAAACGAGGAAAATATAACTAGTATTAAGTCGGATTTGGCTGATATTGCGACAGATATAAAATCAAAAGATGAAGCACAGGATAAAATTA
>OGSB01000317.1_pt1 | contig 23266 bp, 35 predicted proteins | sample 1573741 | NCBI WGS metagenome assembly OGSB01 (sample SAMN03295824, study PRJEB24534) | human gut metagenome | isolation source: fecal sample 5 from infant 3 | host: Homo sapiens | place: USA: Pittsburgh, PA | collected 2014-07 | reverse complement strand
ACATTGTACCATACAGAGGTTGGAGTCCTCAATTTTCATTTAAGTTTACAAAACGTAGTTAAATTAAAGGAGGCAGAGTCATGATTATAGGAGAATATATAAGACAAACAGATATAGATGCATACAACAAATTAATGCAGACAGATAAGAAAGATATAGATAAGGGAAAGAAAGAAATCAAGATAGGGGATAGTATAGAAAATTTAATGAAATCTGATAGCTATTGTAGAAAGGGGAGGAGGATTAGACAAAGGGGATGGAGTTAAAGGGTGCCTAAAGAGATTTAGAAACTATGAATAAATTAGTTTGTTATGGATTTGTATGAAGTGGAGATAAAATTACAATTACTTCGGGAGGAATACCAGAAATGGCATAGTTAAATTTTGATTTGGCTCATTATGTAGAAGTATAAATGAAAGGGGAAATACAGATAGGGTTGTAATTGATGAAATTAATTTATAAAAAGTGACTTTGAATTGAAATGCAGATTTGGAGGTAGAATATGGAAGAATGCAAATGTACTAAAGAGGGAGAAATAGCCACATTAAGAGCAGAAAATAAGACAATATTTAAAGAGATAGATAATCTGAAAAATATACAAAATACTATATTAGAATTATCTACAAATATAACTAGACTTGTGGAGCAGATGAGAGAAACAAAAGAAGATGTGAAAATCATTAGAGATGATTTAGATGAGATCAAAAAAACCCCTTCATCTGATCTTCAATATTATAAGAAATTAATTATAGGTGGAGTTATTACAATAATATTAGGTTTTTTAATAGGTAAGTTATTGTAGGAGATGATATATTGTATAATATTAAATTAGTAGAGCATTGCAAAATGGCAGAAAAAGAGAGATGGGGCTATGTTTATGGTACATTTAGTACTGTATTAACAGAGCCCTTATTACAGCAGAAGTTAAAACAGTATCCAAGTAAAGTTAAATTGCAAGAATTTTTATTAAAGAAAAATGAATAAGAGAGTTGTAGATTGTATAGGACTTACTAAATCTTTTCTTTGGTGGAATGATGGAGATATAAAATATAATCCAAGTGAAGATAAATCAGTGGTAATGGCATGAATACTTTGTCTACAGATGAATTAGATAAGATAAAGAAAATATTAGTTCTAGAAGAAAAAAATAAATCAAAACAAAGTTTTCCAAAAGAATAGTAACATTAATAATTGTAATGAATATCTTATTTACTACTACTATAGTTTTCTTATATTATAAGACTGGCTCAGAACCTTCTATACTTATAGAAAAATGGTTTAAATTTACTGAAACAGAGCTCATTGCCATGACAGGTATAAAAATAGTTGATATTTTTAAGGAGGGATTTGGTAAAGATGAATGAAGGGATGATTAAGATAATATTAGCTTTAATTGGATTATTATGTACCATTATAACTTATGTGTTAGTGCCTTATCTTAAATCCAAGACCACAAGAGAGCAAAGAGAGAACGTTTATTTTTTAGTTACTCTTGCAGTTCAGGCAGCGGAACAGATTTACGGATCTAAAACTGGAAATCAAAAGAAGGAATATGTTATTAATTATTTGAATAGTCATGGTATAAGTATATCTGTAGAAGATTTAGATATGATGATTGAGGCGGCAGTAAAGGAACTTAATATTATACAAGAGAAAGCCTTGGAATAATCTAAGGCTTTCTCTTGTATAAATAGTATAATTACAGCTTTTTAACAATTAGATCATTATACTTACTAATAGCAATATTAAGTTCTTGACTAGCTTTAATGATTTCTGAATCCTGTAGATTGAAATTTTTCTTCTCAATTAATTCATTTAAGTTCTTCTTTAATGTATCTATATCTTTAAGTAATTCTTGTATCTCAGACAAAATTAGCACCTCCTGCATATTAGGATGTGTTAAACAAAATTAAATATAATGGAAAATAATTGAAGATAAAAGTTAATATCATATGCCACAGATATTACACAGTATAATTATTAAAAGATAAAGCAACATTATCTAATAAATAATTTAACTATATCAATATGAAATAAAATAAATAAAAAAATTAAAAAAGATATATAGTTTTTCTAAAAATAATATAATAATCAAAACTAATAATATAACCTATTTCATCATAAATTGACAAATTCCTCCTTTACACAGAACTGACGTTCATATATAATCAAGTAAAGGGGGGATTTATATGCTAACTGAAAGAGAATCACAGGTATTAAATATAATATTAGATTATGTAAAGGAGAATGGATATGCTCCTAGCGTTAGAGACATATGTCAGATAATAGGACTTAGCTCTCCTAGCACAGTACATAAATATTTAAAAAATCTAGAATCAAAAGGATTTGTAGAGAGAAAAGGAAACTCTCCTAGAGCATTAAAAGTATTAAATAAAAATTAAATCGATAGTTATTTTATAAAATAGAAAGGACCATTAAGGTCCTATTTTTTTGTTGAAAATTATTAATATTTACATGACAGTTTGCGAACTATTCGAGCCAATTTTAATAAATTATATCCAAATATACACAATTCAGAAAAAAATAAATGTATATTTTGCAAGGTTACAAAGGTATACCAAGACGTAAAATGGTCGGGATGACTGGATTTGAACCAGCGGCCCCAAGTCCCCCAGACTTGTACGCTACCAAACTGCGCCACATCCCGCTATATTTTATTATAATAAATATTATTTTAGAGATAACATTTTTATTATACTCTAAAACTTCTTATATTGCAAATATATTACTAAAACTTCTATATTCAACATCCATTTACATAGAATTACATAAAAATACATAAAAAATCAGTACTTAATATTCATAATTTGATTTCGTAAAGTAGTTTAAAACAGCATATAGTTATGTTATACTATTAATATGTTTAATATTTTGGAGGTGTAGGATTGTTATATTATTTACAAATCATGCTAGTATTACTATTTATAGCAAGTATATTTGGATATATATTTGTAATATTAAAAGAAAAAATCTATCTAAAAAATAATATAATAATAATTGATAAAAAAGTAGTTACACAAGAACATTTAAGTGAGGCAGATATGAAAGAATTTATTTTAGATGGATTAAGAGTAAAGGCCGGAGATGAGATTAGGGTTGTTACAAAAGAAAATAAGAAGTATAATGGAATACTTTTAGGAGCGAAGAAAAAGGATAAATCCATATTAATGGTTACACATAGAGATGAAATAAAACTTTTCGCAATTGACAATATTTTAAAATTTAAGGTAGTAAGCAAATATGGAAAGTTTTTTAATTAAGGGTGAAATATATGTCTTATGAGAAAAGAGAAAAAAACAGAAGGAAAAGAAGAGTTTTTCGTACTGCAACTATATCATTTGTTCTTATATATTTAATATTTAGGGCAGTTCCTTCTTTACTTGCAAGCAATGCAAAAACAATATTACCTGAAAAGGGGACTTTGATAGAAAAACTTTCTACTCAAGGCTTTGTGATAAAAAATGAGACAGTGGTTAGATCAACTAGTAATGGTGACTTACAAACTTCTTCTACGGAGGGACAACGGTTATCTGCAGGTGTCGAGGTTGCTAGTGTTAACTCTTTAAATGATACTTCATCGCTAAAGGAGGAGCTTTCCCAACTAGAAGAATCGATTTCTGCTTTAGAAAAGTCTGAAATTGAAACTAAGATTATATTAAATGAAAAAGAAAAAATTATAGAGATGAAGGATTCCTTAGTTAATGAATTACAAAATGCAATTGCTGCAGGCAATTTTGACGAAATTTATTTATTAAAGAGTCAACTTTCTTTGTATGATGAAAAAAATAAAGACATTTCTTTTTCTAATACATTAGTAGGACAGAGTATTGAAAATTTAAAATCAAAAAGAGATAGTATTAATTCAGAAATTAAGAGTAACAATATAAAATACTATTCTAGCCATGGAGGAATCATATCTTATGTACTGGATGGCTATGAAGAAAATTATTTACCTAAGGACTTTGAAAACTATACTTATGATAAATTAGTTTTAAAGGAATTAAAAGATGTGGATATAAAAACAAAATCAGCTATAACTGTAGGTGAACCTATTTATAAAATCATAGATAATTTTGAATGGTATATTGCTATGAAAATAGAAGATTTAAAACAGATTGAAGGCTTTGAAGTTGGAAATAATATTAAAATCACATTAGAAAAGGACAAGCGTGAGCTTAAGGCCAAAATTGTATCTATTAATCCTTCTGATAAAAAAGGTGTTGTTGTAGTAAGACTTAACACTATGCTACATGATTTTTATAATATTAGATTTCCTAAGGTAGATATTATAAAATCTAAAAAGGAGGGATATAAAATACCTACAAAATCAATTGTAGATAAAGATTCTATAAAAGGGGTATATATTAAGGACAAAAGTGGTATAGTGAAGTTTAGACCTATTATTATTATTGGGGAAGATGATAATTATACTTATGTTGATACAGGTGACAATAGTGGAAACATTACAATAGAAGGTGAAAAACAGCCAGTAAAAACTATTACTTTATTTGATGAGATATTTTTAAATACTATTAATATAAAAGAAGGACAAATACTTAATTAAGATGGAGGGGATGAAAATATCTATTCAAAGTAACATAATCATGATAGAAGAAAATATAGAAAAAGCTTTAAAAAAATCTGGCAGAGAAGGCGAAAAGGTTGAACTAATAGCTGTTACTAAGACTATAGATATCGATAGAATAAATGAAACCATTAGAGTTGGCATTTCTAATATAGGCGAAAATAAAGTTCAAGAACTAGAAAAAAAATATGACTTAATTGGCGATACAGTAAATTATCATATGATAGGACACTTACAAACCAATAAGGTCAAGAATATTATTGGAAAGACTAGATTAATACATTCTTTGGACAGATTATCATTAGCAAAAGAATTAGATAAGCGTTCGAAGAACAGTGATATAATAACAGACGTTTTAGTACAGGTTAATGTAGCTGAAGAAGAAAGCAAATTTGGTCTTAAAGTAGAAGAAGTTTTATACTTTATTGAAGAAATTTTAGATTTGAAAAATATTAAAGTTAGGGGATTAATGACAATTGCACCTAATACAACAGATGAGATTCTTTTAAGGAAGGTATTTAGAACTTTGTATAATTTAAAAGAGAATATAATAAATAAAAATTATGAGAATTTATCTATGGATTATTTATCCATGGGGATGACAAATGATTATGAACTAGCAATCGAAGAGGGCTCCAATATGATTAGAGTTGGTTCTGCCATTTTCGGTAAAAGAAATTATTAGGAGGGATATAATGAGTAATTTTATGGACAAAATTAAGTATTTCATAGGTGTACAGGACTTAGAAGATGAAGAAGTGAATGAAGATTATGAAGAATACGAAGAAGATTATGATGTGGCAGTACCTACTAAAACAAAAAAGTTAAATAATAAAGTTGTAAACATCCATACTAATAGTAACATGAAAATTATAGTACATGAACCTCTTAGCTATGATGAAGCTCCTAGCATAATAGATGATTTGAAATCTAGAAAAACAGTTATTGTAAATTTAGAACAATTAGATAATAATATTAAGAGACAGATATTTGATTTTATTAGTGGCGGTCTATATGCCTTGGAAGGTAACATTCAAAAGGTTACAAAAGACATTTTTATTTTTGCGCCTAGTAATGTAGAAATTGATGGATTGAAAGATGAACTTAAAAGTAAAGGTATATTTTCTTGGTAGAAAAAGGAGTAGATTATATTAAATGTTACTGTTATATAGGTCAATTATAATATTACTTAATTTAATAGAAATACTAATTGTAGTTAGGATTGTACTTTCTTTCTTAAATATTCATAGTGAAAATCCTTTTACTCGATTAGTTTATGAATTAACAGAACCTGTACTTGGACCCGCGAGAGAATTAATTGCAAAGCTAGGGATAAATATTGGTATTTTTGATTTCTCACCTCTATTAGCCATTCTTTTTTTAAGAATAATATATAGTATTGCTGGCAGAATATTACTATAGATAGGTATTAAGATGAAAATTGATAAAGATAAATATACTTCTCATATAAAAGACAATGATAAGATTATAGATATGAGAAGAATTATAGACAAAGTTGAGATAGTAATGAATAACCACTCCTATGAATCTACAGATTTTCTTGATCCATATGAGAGGTTATTAGCGAAATCAATCCTTAATAGATTTGATGAAATAGATTACTTAGAAAATGGTGGAACTATACAGGCTGAAAGACAAATAATAACTATTTATCCTAGCTATTACGATCCTGATAATCTTCCGCAGAGAATTACTGCTTTAAGGATATATGGTGATTTAGATGGATTATCTCATAAGGATTTTTTAGGGGCAATACTTAATTTAGGTATAAAGAGGTCGAAAATAGGGGATATTTTAGTACATGGAGATTATACAGATGTAGTAATAAAAAAGGATATAGGGGACTTTCTTTTATTCAATCTAGAAAAGGTATCAAATAAGAAGGTCAGAATAGAAGAAAAATCTTTGAATTCTATATCTTCTGTTGAAATTTTATACAAGGAAATAAATAAAATCTTATCTTCCTACAGGCTTGACGTATATATTAGCTCTAGTTATAATTTATCAAGGCAAGAAAGCATGGACATAATAAAATCGGGATATGTAAAGGTTAACTGGGAACCTATAGATAAGCCTGCTAAGGAATTGGAAGTTGGAGATGTAATTTCTATTAGAGGATATGGACGTTCTATTCTTCACTCTGTTGAGGGATTAAGTAAAAAGGGGAAAATAAAAGCTACTATAAGAATATTAATTTAGATGGAGTGAGACAAATGATTACACCACTAGATATACAAAATAAGGAGTTTAAGAAATCTTTAATAGGCTATAATACACGAGAAGTTGATACTTATTTAGATGCTATCAATGATGATTATGAAAAGCTATATAGAGAAAATATTGAGCTCAAAGATAAGATTGGGATATTAACTGACCAGATTAGACAGTATAATAATCTAGAAGAAACGTTGAAAAGTACATTAGTAATTGCTCAGAGTACGGCGGATGATGTAACCAGTGCTGCGAGAAAGAAAGCTGAGCTAATAATTGAAGATGCTGAAATTCAGGCTAAGAATAGAACTAATGAAGCACTTAATGAAGTTAGAAATATAATGAAAGAGTATGACTATTTGAAAAAAGAGATTTTTATTTTTAAAACTAGATATGAATCTTTTATTAAAGCGCAACTCATTTCTCTAGAAGAATTCTATAAGGATTATGAGAATAAAAATCAGGTTAAAAAGATAGATGTTGACGAAGAATCCATAGATGAAAATTTAGATGAGATTGACCATTTAGGGGCATAATAGCCTCTTTTTTCTTTAATTGGAAATTTGAAAGTAGTTGGAGGAATTTAAATGACTAGAAGTGTTGAAATAGATAGTGAAATACGTATTGGGGATGGTTCCTTTACGATTATTGCAGGTCCTTGTGCAATAGAGGATTATAAACAAATGGAGGATATTGGTAGATTTCTATCTAATTTAGGAGTTAAGATATTAAGAGGTGGTGTTTTTAAACCAAGGACTAGCCCTAATTCCTTTCAGGGATTAGGATCAGAAGGATTTAAAATTTTAAATGATATTAAAACAAAATATAATTTCAAAATAATTTCCGAAATAATGGATCCAAGAGATATAGAAGAATCACAGAATTACATTGATATTATTCAGATAGGTTCTAGAAATATGCAGAATTTTTCATTGCTAAAAGAAGTTGGTAAAACTCATAAGCCAGTAATGCTAAAAAGAGGAATGAGTGCCACTATTAAGGAATGGATTATGGCTGCAGAGTACATTAGAATAGAGGGCAATGAAAAAATCATTTTATGTGAAAGAGGTATTAGAACATTTGAAGATTATACGAGAAATACTTTAGATTTAATGAGTGTTCCTATATTAAAAGAAAAAACAGACTATCCAATATTCGTAGATCCATCTCACGGCACTGGTATAAGAGAATTGGTTTTTCCAGCATCAAAGGCTGCAAAAACTTTAGAGGCAGATGGTATAATTGTAGAAATACACCCAAATCCAGATAAGGCTTTATCGGACGGATTTCAATCTCTTGACTTTGAAGGATTTAAGGATTTATATACAAAGTTAGCATAATTATAATAATAATTTTGAAATAATGTAATTTTATTCTATATTAAATTTTGAATGTTTATTACTCTACTGGATATATTATTAATCAAGATATAATTTATCATTGCTAGAATTGGAGGAAGCTATGGATAAAAATAAACTTCATTATTTTAGGAAAAGATTATTAGAGGAGAAGAAAAACTTATTAAAAACATTAGATAATATGAATAATATGGAAGAATACGGTTCCATGGATGTGTACTACAGTGAGTTATCTAATTATGATAATCATCCTGCTGATATTGGTACTGAATTATTCATGATGGAACAAGATAATGGATTTAAAAATAGAATGAAAGATACCTTATACGAGATAGATAGTTCTTTAGAAGATATCAAAGATGGTAGTTATGGACTTTGTAAGAAATGTAAGAACAAAATCGATGAAGAAAGGCTTGATCTTATACCTTATTTAAAGAATTGTATAGAATGTGCTGATAGTATTACAATTACACAGGATACTAGAATGGATAGTAGGCAATTTATTCCCATAGATGAAGAACACAATTCATTTAGTGATACTACAGAGGATATGGTAGAGTTTGACAGAGAGGATGCCTATCAAAAAGTGGCGTCATTTAATATGGTTCCTGATGACCCATCATTTACTACTGGTGACCACCTAGGGATTATGGATGAACAAGATGGTGACGGCGGTGATGGAGTTGAAGAAGTTGAGAATATATCTCAAGAATATTATGATGATACTTTAAAATAAAAAAAGTTTCTATCGAAGCATTACAAGATAGCCTTTTATTCTATATGCTAAGTTCTTGTTAACAAGATAATAAAGTGAAAACTTTTTATAGATTAAAAAAACCTCTGGATACTATTCAGAGGTTTTTTTTAATCTCCCTAACTATTGATATTAATATAATAATAATATAAAATAGAATGTATACTTAAATGACTAGGAGGAATCAAATTTGATATTTATTTTATCTGCCGTTATTATTTTATTAGACCAACTTAGTAAATCTGCTGCTATTAAGTATTTAAAGGGTTCAGCTTCTTATAATATAATTCCTAATTTCTTTAGATTATCTTATGTTGAAAACTTTGGCGCGGCTTTTGGGATTTTACAGAATAAAAAAATATTTTTTATTATTATAACTTGTATAGTAATATTTTCTCTTTCCTTTTTTCTAATAAAAAATTATTATAAATTAAATATATTTATGAGACTTGGACTTGGAATGTTCTTGGGAGGTACCATAGGTAATTTCATTGATAGAGTTAGATTTGGTTATGTTGTAGATTTTATTAGCTTTAGGTTGTTTAACAAGTTTGAATTTCCCGTTTTTAATATAGCAGACATTTCCATAGTGGTAGGAACTTTTATAATATTAATTTTAGTACTTTTTGATAGGTATGAAATTTAGGAGGTTATAATGGATATTGTTGAATTTTATGTTGATGAAGATGACAATGAAAGATTAGATGCCTATCTTGCAAAAGAGTTAGATGAAATCTCTAGGTCTTATATACAGAAGCTGATTAAAGAAGACCTGGTCTATGTGAATGATAAGCATGTAAAATCTAGTTATTTAGTTAAAGAAGGAGATTATATAAAGGTAAACCTTCCTGAACCTAAGATACTGGAGATTATTCCTGAAGATATACCAATAGATATAGTCTATGAAGACGAAGATGTAGCTATTATTAATAAACCTCAGGATATGGTTGTTCATCCTGCACCGGGTAACTATACTGGAACCTTAGTTAATGCATTATTATTTCATATTGATAATTTATCCTCTATAAATGGCATTATAAGACCTGGCATAGTCCATAGATTAGATAAAGATACTTCTGGTTTATTAATTATAGCTAAGAATGATAAGGCACATAGAATTTTATCGGAAAGTCTTAAAGAGAGAAATGTTAAAAGAGTTTATATCTCCTTAGTTCATGGAATACTTTCTGATAATGAGGGAACTGTCAATGCACCTATAGGGAGACATGGAACTGACAGAAAGAAAATGACAGTAACTCAGAAAAACAGCAAAGAGGCTATAACACATTATAAAGTATTAGAAAGATACGACAATTACTCCTTAGTAGAAGTTAATCTAGAAACAGGAAGAACTCATCAAATAAGAGTACATATGGCTTATATTAATCATCCTGTAGTAGGGGATCCTGTATATTCTAAAGGAAAAAATGAGTTTGGCTTAGATAAACAAATGTTACATGCTTATAAATTAGGCTTTTCTCATCCATCAACAGGAGAACATATGGAGTTTCAAATTGATTTGCCTGAGTATTTTAAGAATATTTTAGATACCTTAGAAAACAAAAGGAAGTAGGGATGAATATGAATGTCAAAGCAGTTATTTTAGATGAAAAAGCTATACAAAGAGCAACAACTAGAATAGCTAATGAGATAATTGAAAGAAATAAAGGGATTAAGGATATTGCTTTGGTCGGAATCAAGACTAGGGGATGTCCTTTCGCAGAGAGATTGGCCAAGAAAATTGAAGAGATTGAAGGAGACAGTATTCCAGTATTTTCTCTTGATATTACTTTATATAGAGATGACTTAACAGAAATTAGTGAAGAACCTATAGTCAACGATAACATGGATATAAATATTGATGGTAAAATAATTATTCTTGTAGATGATGTTATATATACTGGAAGAACTGTTAGAGCTGCTTTAGATGCTTTAGTAGATAAAGGAAGACCTTCTAGAGTACAATTAGCTGTTTTAATAGATAGAGGCCATAGGGAACTTCCAATTAGAGCTGACTACGTAGGCAAAAATGTTCCTACATCTAAATCTGAGAATGTAAAGGTAAATTTTAAAGAGATTGATGGAATAGATCAAGTATTTATAATTAGTTAAAAAGGTAGAATCCTAGGATTCTACCTTTTTAATATTATCTACTAAATCTCTAGAAGGATTTATAATCATAGTTTTAAAGTTTTCATATATTACCATTCCAGCTTTAGCATTTTTAGGTTTTTTGACGTTTTTTCTCTCTGTATAATCCACTAGTACATGATTTGAGTTTTTTCCTTTACTATAATATGCAGCTAATATCGCCGCCTCTTCTAAAGTAGAATCTGGAATAGTTTTACCTTCTTTCCCTATAATCACATGACTGCCTGGCATATTTTGAACATGCAACCATAAATCATCTTTATGAGATAAACGAAGTGTTAAATAATCGTTTTGCTTGTTATTTTTTCCTACGTAAATATTAAATCCATCTTTTGAAACGTAATGAAGAGGCTTAGAAACTGAATCTTCTTTTTTCTTTTTCTTTTTTAAAGAACCTTTTATATAACCTTCACTGATTAATTCCTCTTTAATTTCATCTAACTCCTCAATTTCAGTTGAATTTTCTATACTCATAAGTACATTTTCTAGATATGAAACCTCATCTTCTGTCTCAGGTATTTGTCCTAACAGTAACTGATGGGCATTTTTCAGTTTTGAATATTTTTTATAATATTTCTGAGCATTTGCTACAGGAGATAGTTTTATATCAAGAGGAACATTTAGCTTATTCATATTTTCATCATAGAAATTTTCAAGTTCTATAGTATTTGCTCCCCTAGGGACAACGTGAAGGTTAGCAGATAATAAATCAGCATAAATCTTATATCTTTCCCTATCTTGGCTTTCTAGTAATTCTTCTTTTTGTTTTCCTAATTTATTTAATGTTCTATCTAATTTTACCTGAATTGATTTCCTAATGGATTGTGATTTTTGACTTATTCTATCTATAATATCTTTCCTGCGATAGAAATTATCTAAGAGTTTTGATATGGAATCAAATGAAAGCTTATTTTCTGCTCCGAATTGATTAATATCCATGGCGTGAAAAGCTACTATTTCGGTTTTATTATTATTTAAGACTGAAATAGGTGCGAATTCTTCCTTAGATATTTGATTCATAAATTTATTAAAAGAAAGATATAAAGCATTCTTATCTTCTTCATACATACTACCAAGATTTCTATCTATATCTATATTTGCATCAAAGCATATCTCTCTACTTATCAATGGACTTAAACCTAGATAGCTAAAATAAAGAAATTTAAAACAAGGTAAATTTTTGTCTGATGAATTCATAAGGTCAAAGAAAACTTCTTTTGTAATATCTAAAGGATTAACCTTATCCTGTAGTGGCGGATATTCATAAACCATACCTGGTAATATCTGCCTAACTCTGCTCATATCTTCATAAACTCTCTTTACTGAGTCTATTATTTTAAGTGAAGATTTATCTACTAATACAATATTGCTATGTTTGCCCATTACTTCAATGATTATTCTTTTTTCTGTAGGTTGGCCTAGTTCATCTATAGCCGATATATCAATAAAAACTACTCTATCTAAGTTAAATTGCTCAATATTTAATATTATTCCTCCAATAAGGTGTTTTCTTAGAAGCATACAAAACATAGGTGGTTCAGGAGGATTTTTCTTAGAATAATCTGTTAAATAAACTCGTGGATTATTACTACTAGCAGACATTATTAATCTATAATTAATCCCCTTATTATGAATATGGATTAGAATTTCATCTTTCTCCTGCTGATAAACTTTATCAACTCTTCCTCCTACTAATTTTTCTTTTAATTCTTTAACAACTGCTTTTGTTACAATACCATCAAATGCCATATTAATTCCTCCAATATTAACTAAGACTACTAAGAGTATACCACTATATTAAGAAATAATAAACTAAAAGGAATTAGAAAGAGAATATTAAAAATTTGTAATATATAGTAGATTAATATTAATATAAGATATATAATACTTAACTGTAATACAATAAGTGGTGAAAGAGAGGTGTTTATTATGATTAAGAGTATGACAGGTTTTGGTAGAGGTGAATTTAGTAACGAATTCTATAATTTTAGGGTGGAAATAAAGGCTGTTAATCATAGATACAACGATATTATAGTCAAAATGCCTAGACATATTTCATATTTAGAAGAAAAAGTTAAAAAAATTATAAAAAAAGAGATTAGCAGAGGTAAGATTGATGTATATATCAATCTAGATTATATAAATGAATCAGCTATAGAAATTAAAGTTGATATTCCCTTGGCAAAAACCTATAAATCTGCTTTAGAAGGTTTATGTGAAGAATTGAATCTAGAGGATAATGTTAGATTATTTAATATACTAGGTTTATCTGAGATCATAAAAACAGAAAGAAAAGAATTAGATGAAGATACTGCATGGACTTGTCTAAAAGAAGCATTAAATATAGCACTTAGAGATATTATGGGTATGAAAGTAGTAGAAGGGCAAGAATTAAAAAATGACATGATCTCAAAATTAAATAGAATTGAAGCGATAGTATTGGAAGTAGAGAAAAGGTCTCCATTGGTTGTATTGGAGTATAAAGATAAGTTAAAAGAAAGAATTAGCGAATTGCTTGATAAGGACATTAGTATAGACGAGGATAGAATTACTTCTGAGGTAGTAATTTTTACAGATAAGAGTAATATTAATGAAGAGATCGTAAGGCTCAAATCTCATGTAAAACAATTTTTATCTATATTAGATGAAAAAGATTCGGTGGGAAGAAAGCTTGACTTTTTGATTCAAGAAATGAATAGAGAAATAAATACAATTGGTTCAAAAGCAAATGACATGTTGATTTCTCAAAATGTAGTAGAGATAAAATCAGAATTAGAGAAAATAAGAGAACAAGTTCAAAACGTTGAGTAGTTAGGGAGGATGATTATGTCAATAAAACTAATTAATATTGGTTTTGGAAATATTGTCTCAGCCAATAGGATAATAGCTGTAGTCAGCTCTGAATCTGCACCTATTAAAAGATTGATTCAAGAGGCTAGAGATAATGGACTTCTAATAGATGCAACTTATGGAAGAAGAACTAGAGCAGTTATAATTACAGATAGTCAGCATGTAATTTTGACACCTGTTCAGCCAGAGACGGTTGCAAATAGATTTCATGATAAAGAAGAACATACTGAATAATTAATATAGAAAGTTGGAGATACAAATGTCAAAAGGTTTTTTACTTATTATTTCAGGTCCTGCTGGTACTGGCAAAGGTACCGTATGTAAAGCATTATTAGAAAGAAATAAGGATATAATATATTCTATTTCTGCAACTACAAGAAAACCAAGGGTTGGAGAAGTGGAAGGCGTTAATTACTTTTTCATAGATGAAGAAGAGTTTAAGAGGATGGAGAAGAATGATGAATTTTTAGAGCATGCCTATGTACACACCAATTATTATGGAACCCCTAAGAAATTTGTTATGGATGAAGTCAACAAAGGGGAGATTGTTTTACTTGAAATAGATGTACAAGGAGCTTTGCAAATTAAGAACAATTACTCTGAAGCAGTATTTGTATTCCTTTTACCTCCAACAATGGAGGAATTGAAGAATAGAATAGTTAAAAGAGGAACAGAAACTGAAGAGGATATAAATAGAAGATTTGAAAATGCCTTTAAAGAATTAGACTTCGTAGGCAAATATGATTACTTTGTCGTAAATGACAAGATAGAAGATGCTGTATCAGATATTGAAACAATAATAAAGGCGGAAAAATTAAGGGTAAAGAGACATTCTGATATTAAAGATAAAGTTATTTCACAGGGAGGTAAATAATATGTTAAATCCATCTTTTAATGAATTAGGGAAAAGGGGAGATAGTAGGTATACACTGGTTATGCTTACGGCTAAGAGGGCTAGAAAAATTATTGAAGGAGCTGAGCCGCTAGTTGAAACCAATTCTAAAAAACCAGTGAGTATTGCCTTGGAGGAAGTTTTAGAGGGGAAGATAACTTATACTAGGCCACCTATAAATAGTATAAAGTAGGAGGTAATTATATGCTAAAGGGTAAAACCATTATACTTGGAGTTACAGGAGGAATTGCTGTATATAAAGCTGCTGATATTGTTAGTAGGTTAAAAAAACTCCATGCTAATGTTGAAGTTATTATGACAGAAGGAGCTACTGAATTTGTCACTCCCTTAACTTTTCAAACTATGTCGGGAAATGTAGTTCATAGAGAAATGTTTAGTGAGATTACAAACTATGATGTAGAACATATATCACTTGCACAAAAAGCAGATACTATTTTAATTGCTCCAGCAACTGCAAATACTATAGGTAAAATAGCCAATGGTATAGCTGATAATTTATTGACTACAGTGGTGATGGCGTCTACAGCTAAGATAATATTTGCACCTGCTATGAATACTAAGATGTATCAAAATCCTATTGTAAAGGAAAATATAAATAGGTTAAAAAGTCTTGGATATAGTTTTATTCAACCAGGAGCAGGACGGCTTGCCTGTGGAGATTATGGTGAGGGAAAAATGGCAGAGCCGGTAGATATTGTAGAATATATTATTGATAGTCTTGTAGAAAAAGATCTATCTGGAAGGAAGATAGTTGTGACTGCTGGACCAACAATAGAACCCTTAGATCCTGTTAGATATATGACTAATCATTCAAGTGGAAAAATGGGATATAGCATAGCTAAGGAAGCTGTATCTAGAGGTGCAGAAGTTGTGTTGATCTCCGGGCATACATCCATTACTCCGCCAAAAGAAGTTGAACTTGTCAAAGTAAAAACCACAGAAGATATGTTAAAGGCAGTTGCTAAGCATTTTAATTCCTGTGATGTATTAATAAAATCTGCTGCTCCTGTTGATTATAAGCCTGAGACTGTAAGTCCTATTAAGATAAAGAAAAAAGAAAATGAAGAAGATGAGTTAATTATTAAATATGTTAAAAATCCAGATATAGCCGCTTACTTTGGTAAACAAAAAAAGCATCAGGTTATGGTTGGATTTGCAGCAGAAACTGATGATTTAGATAAATATGCACTGGAAAAATTAAAAAAGAAAAATTTTGATTTTATAGTAGCAAATGATGTAACAAAAGAAGGGGCAGGCTTTGATGTTGATACTAATATAGTGACTATAATTGATAATAAGGGTATAAAGACCAATTATCCAATGATGAATAAAAGAGAAGTTGCAAGAGTCATAGTGGATAAGGTAAAATATATATTAGATAATAAAAGCTAGATTGGACTATCTAGCTTTTAATATTCACATATAAAAGGAATGATTAAATTGAATAAGAAATATGCACAAATTATAGTAAATAATAGAGCATCACAGGTTGATCGACCATATACATATATTGTTGATGATGATTTAAAGGATATTGTGAAAGAAGGCATGAGAGTAATAATTCCCTTTGGGAAAGGAAATAAATTGATAAAAGGAATTGTAGTTCAAATTATTGATTATTGGAATGATGAATATAGTTTAAAAAAAGTTGTTGATGTATTAGATGATAAGCCTTTAATCTCGAAGGAACTAATAGACCTAAGTACTTGGATGAAGGAATACTATTTATCATCCTATATAGATGCTTTTCAGCCGGTACTGCCTCCAGGAGACTTTAAAGAAGTGAATACATTTGTAGAGAAAGTAGAAGATTACTATAATAAGGATATAAATGAGGATGAATTAAAGATTATTTCTTATTTAGATATTAATGGAAAGATATTATTAGAAGATTTAAAGAAAAACTTAAAGCTTCCTAATATTAATAAAACATTGAATTCTTTAGAAAATAGAGGGATTATAGAAACTACAATAGATATAAAAACAAAAATAGATAGGAAGCTGGAAAAATGGGTTAAACTCTTACAAAGAGAACTTTCTTTGCTAGAGATGTATGATAGTATTGGAACAAGAGCTGTTAAACAAAGAGAGATAATCCAGTTTCTTTATGAAGTAAAAGATATTTCTTTTAAGGAACTTTCAGAGAAGATGAATACAACATTATCTACAATAAAAGCAATAGAAAAGAAAGGATTATTAAAGATATATGAAAGAGAAGTTAATAGAGATCCAATAAAAAAGGATATTAGTGATTATAAAAAACATGATCTATCAGTTGCCCAAAGAAAAGTTTTTGATAGAATTGTAAGATCATTTAATAAGGAGAACGAGGAGAATAAGTTTCTAATTCATGGAGTAACAGGAAGTGGAAAAACAGAAATATACCTGCAGCTCGTTGAAGAAATGATAAAAAATGAAAAGGGTTCTATTATACTTGTTCCAGAGATATCCCTTACTCCTCAGACTATTGATAGGTTTGTTGGTAGGTTTGGAGATTTAGTAGCTGTATTACATAGTAGGTTATCTTATGGAGAAAGGTTTGACCAATGGAGAAGAATAAAAGAGGGGAAAGTTAAAATAGTTGTAGGTGCTAGATCTGCTGTATTTGCTCCTTTTAAAAAACTAGGACTTATAATTATTGATGAGGAACACGAAGCCACGTATAAATCATCTCAAAATCCTAAATATAATACTGTTGAAGTTGCAGCTAAAAGAGTTGATATTGAAAATGCATTTTTGGTCATGGGTTCAGCTACACCTTCCTTAGAAACTTACTATAATAGTTTAAATGGAAATTTAAGACTTCTAGAATTACAAGAAAGAGTAAATAAATATGCATTACCGGAAGTAATAGTAGTAGATATGAGAGAAGAGCTAAGTAATGGCAATAAATCTATATTTAGTGAAGAATTATATGATTCTATATGTGAAAATTTTAGAAATGGAAAACAAACCATATTATTTTTAAATAGAAGAGGGTTTTCTACTTTTGTATCATGCAGAAATTGTGGATATGTAGTAAAGTGCGATAATTGTGATATATCAATGACATATCATAGAAATATGAATAAATTAAGATGTCATTATTGCGGTTTAGCTATAAATCCTCCAAACATTTGCCCTGTATGTAAATCTAACTATATTAAATATTTTGGTATAGGAACTGAAAAGGTGGAAGAACTTACAAGAGAGTTATTTCCAAATGCTAGAATAGCTAGAATGGACATGGATACTACGACAGGAAAGGGAAGTCATGAATCAATTTTAGAAGATATGAAAAATGGTAAAATAGATATTCTAATTGGGACACAGATGATTTCAAAGGGATTAGATTTTGAAAATGTAACCTTAGTAGGTATAATAGCTGCCGATACTACTTTGAATTTGCCAGATTTTCGATCTCCAGAACGTGCTTTTCAATTGGTCACACAGGTAGCTGGAAGAGCTGGGAGGGGAGATTATAACGGTAAGGTTATACTGCAAACTTATAATCCCGAACATTATAGTATCCAATTTTCTAAGGAACATGATTATAAAAGTTTTTATAATACAGAAATATCCTTGAGACAAGAGTTTTTATATCCTCCTTTTTTAGACCTTATTAGTTTGCTTATATATGGAGAAAATAATAATAAAGTTGCATCTATAGCTAAGGAGGTATATAATTTACTTGTTGAAGAATCAAAGTGGATTGAAAGAGAAATATTAAATAATCATATTATTGGACCATATCCTGCGCCTTTAGAAAAGATTAAAAATAATTTTAGATGGCAAATACTAATTAAATCTAAAAGAGAAAATATAAGTAGTTTAAAAACTCTTTTAAAAAGGGTATGTATAGACAATAAATATAAATTAAAAATAGATGATGTAAAATTTAGCATTGACATTGACCCAAATTCTATACTATAGGAGGAATACAAATGGCATTACGTGAAATAAGACTATATAATGATCCAATCTTGAGAAAAAAATCTAAGGAGATTACAGAAATTACAGATAGAATAAAAATTCTTTTAGATGATATGATAGAAACAATGAATGAGGCAGAAGGAGTTGGATTAGCGGCTCCACAGGTAGGTGTTCTCAGACGTGTAGTAGTTATAGATGTAGGTGAAGGCCCTATTAAATTGATAAATCCAGTTATATTGGAAACACAAGGTGAAGTAATAGATATAGAGGGTTGTTTATCTGTGCCCAACCGTTCAGGCACTGTAAATAGACCTGAGTGGGTTAAAATAAGATATATAGATATAGATGGAAAAGAGAAAACACTGGAGGGAAGAGGACTATTAGCAAGGGCTATCTGCCATGAAATTGATCATCTAGAGGGTATTTTATATACAGATAAAATAATTGAAGAAGTGGAAATAGAAGAAGATGAAGATTTAAGTAATGAGGTGTAAGTATGAAGATTGTATTTATGGGAACTCCTGATTTTGCTGTACCTACTTTGGAGTCCTTATTTTCAAAAGAATATTCTATAGAATTAGTTATAACACAAAAAGACAAACCTAAAGGGAGAGGAAAGAAAGTTCAATATACTCCAGTGAAGGAAAAGGCGTTAGAATTAGGATTGGAAGTTTATCAACCTGATTCTATCAATGATATAGAAGCTATTAATAGGATTAAGTCAATAAATCCAGACTTTATTGTTGTTGTTGCCTATGGACAAATATTAAAAACAAATATTTTAGAAATTCCTAAATATGGATGCTATAATGTTCATGCATCATTACTCCCTAAATATAGAGGTGCTGCCCCTATAAATTGGGCGATAATAAATGGTGAAAAAGAAACAGGAGTTACTATTATGGAAATCGAAAAAGGGCTAGATACTGGAGATATGGTATTGTGGAAATCAATCAAAATCAATCCAGATGATGATGCTCCTAGCATACATGATAAGCTTTCCGAGCTAGGAGGAAAATTAATAATAGAGGCTTTAGAAGGAATTAGAAATGGAGAATTAATAAAAACTCCTCAGAATCATAATTTATCAACATATGCTCATATGTTAGATAAGCATATGGGTAGAATAAATTGGAATGATAAAGGGGAAAATATCATAAATTTAATTAGAGGATTAAAACCTTGGCCTTCTGGATATACACAATATCAAGATGAAATTGTAAAGATACACAAAGCAAGTTTGACAGATAAAGTCAAAGAAGGAAATAATGGTGAGATAATAAAGGTAGACAAAGAAGGCATATATGTGAATACACAGGATAAAATTGTTATTTTAGAAGAAATTCAATTTCCTGGGAAGAAGAAATTAAAAGTAGAAGAATATTTAAGAGGAAACTCTATAGAAGAAGGTATTATTTTAAAGTAGATAAGAGAGGAGAATTGGAATGATAGGAAACTATTATGGTGGTGGATATTATAGTTCATGGATATTATTTGTTCTTCCTGCGATGCTATTTGCTTCCTATGCTCAGCTTAAGATTAGTTCAGCATTCAATAAATATTCTAGAATCTCTAGCGGAACAGGGTATACTGGTGCTCAGATTGCAAGGATGATATTAGATAGAAATGGACTCCACGATGTTAGAGTTGAGCAAGTAGGAGGAAAATTGACAGATCATTATGATCCTAGGACTAAAGTTGTAAGACTATCCAGTTCTATTTATGGAGGAAATAGTATTGCTTCTATGAGTGTAGCTGCTCATGAAGTAGGCCATGCTATTCAGCATGCTGAAGGATATTTTCCATTAATTCTTAGAAATAATATAGCACCGATTGCAAATATTGGTTCAAGGCTTGTATGGTTGTTTATTATTATTGGATTTGCAATATCTCCATTTTTCATCGAACTTGGAATTGCTTTATTTTTAGCTGTAGTGCTATTTCAAATTGTAACATTGCCTGTAGAATTTAATGCAAGTAGTAGAGCTTTAGTTCAATTGGAAAATGGGATTATGGAAAGAGATAAGATTAAACCAGCAAAAGACGTATTAAAAGCCGCGGCATTAACCTATGTAGCTGCAACATTAGTGGCTATTGGAGAACTTCTTAGGTTGTTGGCATTAACAAGTAGAAGAAGAGATTAGAAATTTGGGGGATAGGTCCCCCTTTTTTTTGAATATTAATAGAAAATACAGAGGTGTTAGAATGAATTTATCTGCTAGAGAAATAGCATTAAATATACTATACGAAATTTTTGAAAATGGAGCATTCTCTAATATAACTATAAAAAAACATTTAGTAGAAGGACTAGATCATAAGGAAGAGGGATTAATTAGAGAAATTGTATATGGAGTTTTGGAAAATGATATTTACATAAATTATATAATATCAAAAGCATCAAAAATAAAGTTGAAGAAAATTCATCCGGTTATTTTAACTATACTTAAGATAGGAGTATATCAGCTTATATTTATAGATAGAATACCTCCTAGTGCAGCAGTTAATGAATCTGTTAATTTAGCTAAGAAGCATGGGCATAAAGGGACTATTGGATTTGTAAATGGAATTTTAAGAAATATAAGTAGAAATAAAGATGAATTTATGAAAATAGAAGTGAAAGATAAGATAGATTATATTTCGATAAAATATTCTCATCCGAAGTGGATGGTAAAAAGATGGATAAAAGATTACGGTGATGAATTTACTGAAGAACTGTGCAGAAAAAATAATGAATCCCCTGAGTTAAATATACGAATAAATACTTTAAAGACTAATAAAGATGAGTTAAAAGAAAGATTAGTAGATTATGGATTTATAGTTAAGGATGCTAACTATGCTAAAGACTCTCTAATCGTAGAAAATCCTATTAGAATAACTGAACTTCCTGAATTTAAAAAAGGACATTTTATTATTCAAGATGAGAGTAGTACCTTAGTGGGACAAATCATGGATCCTATTCCTGGAAGTACAGTTATTGATCTTTGTAGTGCTCCTGGAGGAAAAGCAACACATCTGGCACAGATAATGAACAATAAAGGAAAAATATTGAGTAGAGATATCTATGAACATAAGATTAGTCTTATTGAAGAAAATGCAAGGAGGCTCGGTATTAATATTATTGAAACTTCTATGTCTGATGCAACTAAAAGAGATGAGTCTTTAGTAAATATTGCAGATTATTTGTTATTAGATGCTCCCTGTTCTGGTCTAGGTCTAATTAGAAGGAAACCTGAGATTAAACGAAATAGAAGAGAAGAAGATATAGATGAATTAGTTAAGCTCCAATATGATATTTTAAATAATGCAAAAGATTATTTAAAAATAGGTGGAATATTAATTTATAGCACCTGCACTATAGAAAAAGATGAAAATATTAATTTGATTAATAAGTTTTTAGAGAAAAATAAAAATTTTAAGCTGGTTAATATAGAAGATAAAATATCTAATAAGCAAGATATAACAACTTTAAAAAGTGGATATATCCAGTTATTTCCTCATATTCACAATACTGATGGATTTTATATTGCAAAAATAATTAAAGAAAGATAGATATCATATATGTAAGTGATACAGAAGAAGATACTCCTTTGAAAATTAGAACTGATAGAGCTAATGATATAAAGGCAGATGCTTATATTTCAATCCATTTCAATGCATATCAGGGAACATGGGGAAGTTATTGAGGCATAGAAACTTACCATTATCCAAACTTAACTAAGGGTAAAGAATTAGCGGATTTAGTCTAGGAGGAGTTAATTAAAGAAACTGGATTAAGAAATAGAGGGGTAAAATCAGCTGATTTCTAAGCATTAAGAGAAACAAATATGGCTACTATTTTATGTGAATGTGGATTCATGGATAATTTAGAAGAAGCTAAGCTAACGCTAGATGAAAACTATCAGATGAAATGTGCTAGAGCCCTAGTGAAAAGCATATGTAAGTATTTTGGTGTTGAATATAAGAAAGAAATTGAAGAAGTATATAGCCCATGGCAGTTGATGCAATGGAGTGGGCTATAAAATTAGGTCTAACTGATGGATCTAATTCTAAGGAACCTATCACATTAGAAAGGTTTATTACAATATTATATATATATGAAAAAACCCTGGAGTAAAAAATGATATGATACTTTCAAAGTAGACAGTTTAATTAATTAAAATTAGATTATCTACTTGGAGGTATTTTTTTATGGGAAAAATCGACGAAAAAATACTATATTTTATATTTTTTTATGACATTTAATTATATTTATACTCTAAAAAAATGTTATATTGTAAAAAATTAATGAATTATAGTATAGTTTGCAGGATTTTTATTATGAGAAAATGAAGGGATTATCATGTTTCATGTAGAATATTATATTTAGATAAATAGAAGGAGGTGCTTATAAAGCAAAACTAGAACGATTTAAAGTTTTAATTTGTTTTTTCAAATTGGCTCTGTAAACTAAATATGAAAAAATAGTACAATATCTTCATAGAATTGCTCTA
>OGSB01000307.1_pt1 | contig 24248 bp, 20 predicted proteins | sample 1573741 | NCBI WGS metagenome assembly OGSB01 (sample SAMN03295824, study PRJEB24534) | human gut metagenome | isolation source: fecal sample 5 from infant 3 | host: Homo sapiens | place: USA: Pittsburgh, PA | collected 2014-07 | reverse complement strand
ACATTGTACCATACAGAGGTTGGAGTCCTCAATTTTCATTTAAGTTTACAAAACGTTAAAAATTTTAAGGAGGTATTTTATGAAACATATCGAATTATTACAAAAATATTTATCAAACTTGGCTGTACTAAATGTAAAGTTCCATAATATTCACTGGAACGTAGTAGGTAGTCAATTTATGCAAGTCCACAATTTTACAGAAGAAATCTATGATAAGCTATTTGAGAATCTAGATGAAGTAGCAGAATTATTAAAAATGAAAAATGAAACTCCATTATCTACAATGGCTGAATATCTAGAAAAATCTAATATTGAAGAGATTAAAGCGAAAGACTTTTCAATAAAAGAATCTCTAGAAATAGTTAAAAAAGATATGGAATTAATGAAAGAATTAGCAACTGATATCAGAAATATAGCTGACGAAGAAGGAGATTTTGAAACTGTTGCTATATTTGAAGATTACGTTGCATACTACAGCAAAAACATATGGTTTGTAAATTCTATGCTAAAATAAATAAAATTTTCAAGGCATCCTTAATTAAGGATGCCTTGTTTGTGCATTTAAATTATCTTCTATTTTCACTACTATCTATACTAAGACCTATGGGAACTAGATGATATTTCACAGTCTATTCTTATACTTTCGCAATTATTAAAATTAGCAAATCTATTGAGACAATCTTGAATTTTATCTTCTAATATATCATCTTTAATAATATTATCTTCAAGCCAGAAATTCTTTACCACAAGTTGCTTCAACTTTTTATCATTTATTACTTCTATTCTTCCAATGAAGGTATCCCCATATAGAACAGGCAAAATATAATAACCATACTTTCTCTCAGCAATAGGCGTATATATTTCCCATTTGTATTCAAAGTTAAAAATCTCCTTGATCAATCTTCTATCCCAAATCATATTATCTAGTGGAGCAATGAACTCTACCCTCTTTTGGAACTCATCAGTATCTAAAACCAAATCAATTAGATCTTTATCCTCTGATAGACAATAAAAAGCATCAGATATATTTTCAATAATAACTTCGATAATTTTTTTCTCTGCAAGTAACTTCTGGAATATATGATTACGATTAGATGATTTTAAGTTATCAATTCCTAGCCATGCATCTGATGACTTATTCCAAAGCAATCCAACAGCACCAATACGTCTTAAAATCCTCCACTTCCAGTGTTCCTCATCAGTTAAGTTAGGATCTTTTGCATTAATAATCTCTTCTGGAATATATTCATGAGCAAGAGAGTAATATTTAATCGTTCCTTTTTTATGATTAAGAATCAAATCACCTTGAAAATATAATGTTTCCAATGCTGCACGAGATAACGTGGCAGGGCTCCAATACCAATCAACCTGCTCCTTAAAACTTAAATCTTTTGAAGAAACAAAACCTTTCTCTTTGATAATTTCTTTTATCTTGTCCATTACGTTATCTACTTGTTCTCTACTTCTAACATTTTTCTCATACTTTGCTCTTTGACGTGAAAAATATTTCCAATCTTCTATACTGAATATGGACATATTCTTATCAAAATAATCTATAAATTTTCTATCTATGTACAAAAGTTTATGCAACATCTCCTTAGAAAATCCATCTACCCTTGATTGCAAGACTAATTCAGCATTTTTACCACAAACATCTATAGGATCAAATTGAATACAGCCTGCTTGCTTGATATAATCACAAACACCTTGTTCTTTAATAAATTTATAATTACCTACTAATCCTTGTTTCAATAAAATAAAATGCCGAGCTTGTCTGTTTGTAAGTTTAACTTGTTCCATTTTATTTATCACTTCCTAACTTATTAATTATACTACTCCATACCTAAAATACCAATAGATATCATTATTGCAACTATTACAGTATATTGAAGTTTGTTCAATCTTTCTTTTAAAAAGACTCTAGACAGTATTACTGATACTATACTATAAGATGCTACTAGAGGTGCCGTAACAATTGAATTTTGAGCCATGGCAAAAACATAGAAGAATTGACCAAGGGTTTCAAATATAGCTGCATATAGCTTTATTTTTTCCCTTCCAAAACTTAAGAATTCTTTTTTGACAAAAGCTAAATATATAAATGCTATTATTCCTACTATCATAAAAGTGAATTCATAGGATAAATTTGCTTCAGCTTCAGTTAATACTCTATCCAAATAGAATGCATCTGCAAATGTCCCGATTCCATCTATTATGCAATATAAAATTGGAAATACTATTGCCATAGTGCTTATTGTATATTTATTATCTACAGACCTATCTTCCAGTCTACCTTGAATTATATTCTCTTTTCTTTCTAGAAAACCTAAGATAATCATCCCCACTGAAATAATAGCTACTGCAGCGAACTGCAATATATTCATGGTTTCCCCTAAAAAAATAAATGTCAATAATGCTGCTACTGCTCCAGAAGAGTTTCCCAATGGAGAAGAAATAGATAATTCAATATATCTAAGTCCCATATAGCCTATAGTCATAGATAGAATATACATAGAAGTTACTGGGATATATCTTATAATATTTATAGGATTATAGGATATTTTATTGAAAATCATATATCCAAAGCCATGTATTCCCATTACTAATCCTACCATAATAACAATTTTTAGATGACTATATTTATCCTTAGGGTCTGTCCCCATTTTGTAAAACAAGTCTGCAATGCCCCAAGATACAACAGATATTAGTGCAGAAATAAACCACATTCAATTTTCCTCCTAATTTTTACCGATACTATGTTATCATTTAGATTATTTTACTATATGGAGGAATAAATGTATAGACAATTCATATTCAACTCCTCCTAGTGTGTCATGGAATTGTAATGATGATGTAACCTCTTTGTAATTGTATTGATGTAAAATTATGGTATTCTAATTACAGTAGTATGTTACTCTATATGAAATTAAGATGGGAGTGATAATTATGGAAAAAATGACCATGAAAGAAGCAGGAAGATATGCTAACTTCCTTGATAGAACCATCGACGAATTAATATATTTATCAAACTATGGTATGGATTCTAGGATATATTCTATAACAGAAAATCATAAGAAGTCAGCTTCATACAAAGATGCAGTTGATGAAACTGTAGAGGTGGAATTTGAAGATGATGCAGAAATAGATGTTCCCAATCTAACAATACTATTAGAAGACCTTTTTCTTGAAAAGTCTATGTTAGCAGAAAGTATAGCAGAAGCCAAGAAGGACTTAATAATAAAAATTGATGATAATAAGAGGATGAATTTGGATGCAGCATTGGAATATGCAAAGTTACTTAGAAGATTTTCGGAATCATATCTAAGACCTCTAGCAAATAGAAAGGACAAGAAAACAAAGGAAAATAGAACTGGCTACGCATTCAATGTGGAAGGAAATCAAACACCATATATATATGAGGCTGAAGTAATTACTGCAATAATATATGATACAAAACCATTATCTGAAAAGATTAAATCTAATAATTATCTGGCAGATAGAATATCTGAAAAAATTGACATGGCGATGAATCTTCAGTCTGTAGATTTTAGTGCAAAATTTAGTTATCTAGATAGATGTGAAGATATCATAAATCAATATAAATAGTATAGAATAATTTGGTGTGATAATAGAAGGCTTCATTGATATTGAAAGATGATCAGTCGATAGCATAGATTGAAGGAATATTACATTTTAGGCTTGCTTAAGATATTATATTCCTAATATCTGAAATCCTTGATGGAAAATAATTCTGATATATTAAAAGATTACGCTATGCAATCACTACTCATAAATTCACAACTCACCAGTTCCTTAATTCATGAGCTCATCCTTCAAGAAACATCAAGCAATTCAATTGACAATATAACGTATTTTAGATTCTCTTGCTATTGAGATTTTGTTAGTTACTTTATAATTGCTTCGATGAATTGTTTAGTAGATTGATATGGAGCTTTCTATTATCGCACCAAATTAATATCATTTTTCATCTAATATTTATCTGGATACTCATTCAAAAATGAGATTAGATAAGCTATCAACCTTTAACCTAATTTATCTCCTTTTTTCACAGGCTGTTCCGGCTGAATCAATACTACCCCTTGTTCAGAATAAACTCCTAACACCAATACCTCTGACATAAAATCTGCAATTTGCCTTTCTGGAAAATTTACTACTCCTAGTACCTGTTTCCCTACAAGTTCCTCTAACTTGTAACATTCGGTAATTTGAGCACTGGATTTTTTTATACCAATTTCATCTCCAAAGTCAACCAATAGTTTATAAGCGGGCTTTCTTGCCTTTTCAAAAATCTCTGCTCTAATAATTTCTCCTACTCTAATATCTAATTTCATAAAATCATCAAATGTAGCCATAATAAGCTCCTCCTACTCAATTATCTTATAAATATACTATTTATATATTACCATAAACTATTGACCTGCAAAGCTAGTGTAATACCAGCACGTAAAACGTAATATTGAACCAAGTGCCGTTACTATAATCATACACTATCTGCCATGAGCTTCTTTGTTTCCCTTAAAACAAAACACTATCAGAAATTTAAAGGGATATTCTATAGCATTATAAACGGAAACCTATCATACCAAATAAGATACCAATCATAGCACCAACAACTACATCCCTAGGAAAATGTACACCACCTAGTACTCGTACTATTGCTAATATAATGCCTGCAAACATTAAAATGACTCCCACTGGAACTGAAATGTAATATAAAGTCATGGCGATTACAAAGGCAGAAAATACATGACGACTTGGAAACGATCTTCCCTTAGTACTTTTATTGATGATTGGGATAATATCCAAAACTTCATAAGGACGAGGAAAATCAGTATGATTTCGGAATGAACTAACCAACATGAAAGAAATTCCTGGTGTAAGAAAAACTCTCCAAAACCTTAAGTCACCATTAAATGCCAACATAAGAAGAAAAATTGGATATATGAAATACACCAATGTAGTAGTTAACTTATTTATTCCTTTAATCATTACTAAGGCATATGGATGACTGCCTAATATTTTTATCATTTTTTCATATGTTTTTTCATTCACGATTATCACCTTATCTTTTAATCTGTTATCTATTATACCATATCAATATATTTTCTAAATAGATGCTTTCTTCTTTTCTTAATTTATCTGTTATCATAAAAATAATCCTCAACTGGCTTACTCCTATATCCATATTGGAACAAGTAGTCTTTTCTTCATTCTTTCGATATAATCGACATAGAATGACCTTTTTAAAAATTCTTCTAAAAAAGTGTAACCTTTATCCTTCTATTCCGTTTATTAAGTGAAAGGGGATTTTCCTATGATAAACAGCCAATTAGAAAATTTATATATCAAATATCATAGGGAAGTTTACCTCTATGCTCTTTCGTTATGTAGAAATCATCATCAGGCTCAGGACTTGGTTAGCGAAACCTTCTTCAAGGCCTTATTGTCTCTAGACGAAGATACTCCATATATTAAATATTGGCTCTTTAAAGTGTGTAAGAATTTGTTCCTAGATACTTCTAGAACTAATAAAGAATATAATACTATGAATAGTTTAGAAGATCTTCTTGCTACAGAGGAAACTCCGCTAAACAAAGCCATTGACAATGAAGAAAAAAAGCAGCTCTATTACCTAATTATGAATCTACCTCATTCCTACAGAGAAATCATTATACTATATTATTATTGTGACTTTACTATAAAAGAAATAGCTAAAACAACTGGGCTAAAATATGGAACTGCTAAAACTCTACTTTTTAGAGCTAGAAAAAAATTAAAAGATATGTTGGAGGGTCAATATGAATTTTAAGGAATTGATAGATAAATATAAAAATGGTATTACCTCTGAGGAGGAAGAACTACTAATAAAACAGGAAATAGAAAAATATGAGGCTATAGAAGAATATCTATCAGAAAATATAGATATAGATTTTATGAAAGTGGAAAATTATGATGCCCAGAAGGATGAGACTGTTAAACTAAAGAAAAGTGTGAACAGCCGTCTTAGAAGAGTAGTTATAACTTCAGTATCTGTTGTTATACTCATTATTTTAGCAATATTTTTTATTTTATCACCTATCATAGATAGTTTCTATTACAATCCAACGAAGATTTCAATGGGACAAATTAAGAAGGACATCTCTTTCGATTTGATGGCTTTTACAGAACTAAATTTCCCAGGATATGCCTTGGGTCTTGTAGAAGCTGAGAGACTGGGATTTGGCAATTATAATATTTATTATAGTCGTCATAATCTTTTCACTAAAGAATCAAAAAACATCTCTTCCAAAATAAAACGAGATACTCATTTAAAAAACTTTGAAAATGTCTTTGATGAAGAGTATATAAGTCTAGGTTTTCAAATAATCACAAATCCTGAGATTAGTGAATACCAGTATTTTAAAGAAAATAAAAGTCGAGTTATGAATCACATAAAAAAACTAAATCCTGTATCCTATGTATCCACTTATCTTACCTTTGACGAAGATTTAACTATGGAAGAAATCTACAATATGTTGATGGAATACGATGATATTGAAATTACTTGGATTGGTATCAGAACAGCACCTAAAGACGAGGCTATTCAATATCTGACAGGATTTAGACCTCCTTCCAATGCAGTATCAGCTGCTGATGACAGACCCGATAAAAATAAATACCCTGCATTTCAATTATTGGATTGGCTAAGGGACCACACTAGATCACGAAGTCAATCTATTTGGCCAGAGGGTTATGAATTACATTATAAGAGTTTATTAAGATATATGATAGATAGAAAAGATGCCGTAAATGTTCTTGACCATAACCATCTTAAAACTCAATATTATCAATCTGCATTAGACTATGTAGAAGAACATGGTGTAAAATCCTACGGCGTGTTAATTTATGCCAATGCCGAGGATTTACTCACCTTTATAGAAAAGGAATCCATTTATACCATAGAAGTAGATCAAGTCATGGCTTCAAGGAGATATATACGTTGATAGAAAACCTTAGGATATTAATATAAAATCCTAAGGTTTCCATTTTTAAAAATGCCTCTGTCACACGTTTTACTTCTTCTTTTATGCCTTCAATTTTATAAGTAATATATACCACTAAAAATATTGTAATAACACTAAGATAGTACAATATTTTGGTCCCTCACTCAAAAATACAATATTATAAAAAACACTATAAGTCTTCCTAAGAAAGAATTGGATAAAAATGTAAGCAAAAGACTTATAATGCATATTATATTATAGGTAATTTTATAATTATATACAAACATTAAATAAAAGAGGTGATTATATGGCAACAATATCAGGTCGTGTTGTATTTGATAGAGATAGAAGCGCTACAATTAATGCTGGTGATTCAGGTCTAGCTAATGTACCTGTTGTATTACAGAATACAATGACTGATATGAGGCTTGTAGTTCTTACAGACAATAATGGAAACTATTCATTTATAAATGTACCAAATGGTAGTTATAGAATTGTAGAATCATATGGAACACCTGGAGGTGTTGCAACACCGGGAGATTTCAATACAGCAGTAGTTGGTCCTATTCCAGTTGGAGAAGACCCACCAATAAGTTTTGCACCTAATCCACCTTCAGGGTCAACAAATCTAGATTCTTTAACTCCAGATACGCTTTTAGTAACTGTATCTGGGTTTGATTTAACAAATCAAAATTTCCTAGATGGTCCCGTTATATATACACCTATAGAAAATATACTTGATCCATGTGTATCAGTTTCAGATATAAATCTTATTAATGTTGCTGATAACGGAACTTTTGGTTCATTTCCAGCGGGCACTCCCGCTAATACTGGAGCTCCTGTTGAGCCTTACCCAGGGGTAACACCAGATTTCACTTATGTATTGCCGGATCCAACTGACTATACACCTTTTGATGGTGAGTATACGGTACAAAATATTATGACTAACGCATTAAGTAATACAATAGGTGCTTGGTGGCGTATTGCAGACCATACTACAGGTAATGAAACAGGAAGAATGATGGTAGTAAATGGTTTTAATCCAGGGGCTGTTTTTTTTAGAGATGTAGTTTCGGTACAGCCTAATACAAACTATTTATTTAGTTCTTGGATTTTAAATCTATTTAAAGTAACAGGGTATCCGAATCCTGAGCTGGGTGTAAGAATATTAGATCAAAACGGTAATCCAATATACAGTGCAACATTAGGGGCTCAAATTCCTGTTAATACAAACGCTCCAGAATGGAAAGAGATAGGTACTGTAATTAATTCACGAAATAACACAAGCTTAACGGTAGAATTCTTAAGTGAAGGACCAGCTGCTATTGGAAATGATTATGCTATAGATGATATATCACTAAGAGAAATACAAATTCCAGAATTTACACCCGTAAAGACTGTTAGTACTCCTACCGCAAATATAGGAGATATAGTAACATATACAGTAACATTAACCAATACTTGCACAAGTCCTTTAACAAATGTATTTTTCCAAGATATTGTACCAAATGGATTATCTTTCGTACCAGGCAGTGTGACAGTCAACGGATCCCAAGATATAACTTTGAATCCTAATGTTGGATTTAATGTACCAGATATTCCAGGAGGTTCTACTGCTACTATAACTTTTGATGCTTTGGTTGATAATGTTCCAACTCCTAACCCAACCCTTAATACAGCAATGATGAGTTATTTTTATACACCTGTAGAAGGAGGAATAGAAAATAATTATACTGTAAATTCTAATGTCGTTCCACTTGATATAGCTGCTTCAGCAGATGTTTCAGTTGAAAAAACGTCAAGCCCAGATCCAGTGATATCAGGACAAGTGCTTCAATATACAATCATAGTATCAAATGCAGGACCATCAGCCGCAGAAAATGTTGTTTTGCATGACATTATTCCACCTGAGATTACAGGAGCAGAATTTTCAACAGATGGAGGAGCAACTTTTAGTCCATGGACAGGAAGCTATGATATAGGTACACTACTAAATGGTGAAACAAGAACTATTTTAATAAGAGGGACAGTAAGTCCAACAGCTACAGGAACTATAACTAATACTGCAAATGTAACTTCAACTACACCAGATCCTAATCCAGATAACAACACGTCAACAACAACTACCGAAGTTAATGCATTAGCAGATATTGGAGTTGTAAAAACAGGAACTCCAAATCCTGTTATGTCAGGGGAAACCTTAACTTATACAATTGATGTATCAAATTTCGGTCCATCAGATGCTGAAAATGTTGTTTTAACAGATGCTATTCCAGCTGAGATTACAGGAGCAGAATTTTCAACAGATGGAGGAGTAACTTTTAGCCCATGGACAGGAAGCTACAATATAGGAACTTTATTGAATGGTGAAACAAGAACTATTTTAATAAGAGGAACTGTAGCACCAATGGCTCCAGGATTTATAACTAATACTGCAAATGTAACTTCAACTACACCAGACCCTAATCCAAGCAACAACACATCAACAGCAGTTATTGAAGTTAACCAAACTACTCCAGTAGCAGATGTTGGAATATTTAAATCAGTAGAAACAAATCCTATAATCCCAGGAGGAACGGTGATTTATCCTATAGAAGTATCAAACTTAGGACCATCCAATGCTGAAAATGTTGTTTTAACAGATGCTATTCCAGCTGAAATTACAGGAGCAGAATTTTCAACAGATGGAGGAGTAACTTTTAATCCATGGACAGGAAGCTACAATATAGGAACTTTATTGAATGGTGAAACAAGAACTATTTTAATAAGAGGAACCGTATCACCATCAGCTACAGGAATTATAACTAATACTGCAAATGTAACTTCAACTACACCAGATCCTAATCCAAGTAATAACACATCAACAGTAGATGTATTAGTTCAAGAGTCAGCAGATATTTCAGTTATAAAAACAGCAAGACCAAATCCAGTAATGGCAGGAGAAATAATAGTGTATACCATTGAAGTATCAAATGCAGGACCATCAAATGCTCAAAATGTCATTTTACAAGATAATATTTCCACTACTATTACAGGAGCAGAGTTCTCAGTAAATGGAGGAGCAACTTGGAACCCATGGACGGATAGCTATAGCATTGGCACGTTGGCAGCAGGAGATTCAAGAACTATTTTAATAAGGGGAATGGTATCTACGTCGGCTACTGGAATTATACGAAATACTGCGAGTGTAACTTCAACAACTGAAGACCCTAACCCAAGTAATAACACATCAACAGTAGATGTATTAGTTCAGGAGTCAGCAGATATTTCAGTTATAAAAACAGCGAGACCAAATCCAGTAATGGCAGGAGAAATAATAGTATATACCATTGAAGTATCAAATGCAGGACCGTCAGATGCTCAAAATGTCATTTTACAAGATAATATTTCAACTACCATTGCAAGAGCAGAGTTCTCAGCAGATGAGGGAGCAACTTGGAGTCCATGGACGGGTAGCTATAATATTGGCACGTTGGCAGCAGGAGCTTCAAGGATTATTATAATAAGGGGAATAGTTTCTAAGACAGCTACCAGAACTATTACCAACACGGCGGAAGTAACTTCTACAACACCAGACCCTAATCCTAATAACAATACTTCAACAGTAGATACAACCATTAGTTTACGTTGCAAAATTTACTGCAAATGCTGTTGTCACTGTAATAAAGTTTATTACAAATCTTGTTGTCATTGCAGAATTGGCTATGAATGTTTCTATTGCAAAAGCCATAGAAATAGAAGTTATAGATAATATAATTAAACGACCTATAATTTCTAGTAGTAAATAAATTGAGATCAGTAAACTTAGTAAATGTTTATAAAGCATGTCTTTCATTCCTATAAGAGAATTAAGATTATTGAAAAAACCCTATGAAATATAGGGTTTTTTCAACAAAATTTAGTAAAATACAGTTTTTTGTTTATTAGTTCTATCCAGACCTTATTTTCTAAATTAGATTATTACTAAGTGACGCCTTTATACTCTATTTTACCAGTTTTATCCTATGATTTTAACTGCCTAAAATCCTTTATAGGTTTTTAGATTCATCTATTTATCTCTTATCGACACTATGAGCTCAATATATATCTAAGCTTTCATTACATACCTTCTCTATCTTATTTGCAGCTGCACTTGCTCCTCCAGCTTTCTGCAAACCTTTAGAAATTACTTCTGCATTTCTTTTATATGATACATCATTCAATATTTGTAAAACAATTTCTCGGATGCTACTTGCAGTACTTGACTTTAATCTTTTCCCAGCATTCAATTCTGCTACTCGGTTTGCCACCATAACTTCCTCACTATGTAATGGAAATAAAATAGATGGCACACCAAAATATAAACTTTCACTTATACTATTCATTCCGCAATGGGTAATAAACACATCAGTCTGTTGCAAAACTTCTAATTGTTCAACTTTGGGATAAATTTTAAAGTTATCTGCCAATTTGCCAAAGCCAAAAATGTCTGTCTTCTCTCCAACAGACATGATAACTTGGCAATCTACATCAGCTAATGCCTGAATACAGTTTTGATAAAAATGTCTATTTTGATTCAATACAGTTCCCAATGAGATGTAAATCAGTGGATATTTCTTTTCAGTTTGTTCAATTTCTGGAACTTGGAAAGAAGGCCCCACAAAAGCATACTTATCTGAAAATGTTTCTGCCATAGGCTGAAATTCTTTGGATGTATAAACAATTGTATCAGTATAATTATCATTTTGAATAATACTTATAAAGTTTTTTACCTTATAACCTTTTTCTTGAAGTAGATTTATTTTTTTATTAATTCTTGGAATGCCCATAAGCATACGGAATATTTCTTTTAGGCTTTGTTTCATCAGCCTTGCAGTATGTTTATTCATTGCAAAAGTCGTAGTAGAACAAACATAGGGGATATCTAATTTTATTGCAAATAATTTTCCCCAAATACATATAGAGTCTGATACTATACAATGTGGTTGAAATTCTTTAAGCTCTCTACATACCTTTTCATCTAGGCTCATAGTCATATCTGCTGTCATCTCTATAAGAGATGCAAAATCCTTTCCCACTTTCTTTTCTACATCTGGCGTAAGTTCTGGTAAATAGTTATCACACGGAATAAATTTTGCACCTGCATTTTCAATTTTCTCTTGAAACTCATAAAAAGAATAATACCAAACTTCATGACCTCGTTTTACCAATTCATCTACTACTGCTATAGTAGGATTAGTGTGTCCATGAGCCGGGATACTGAAGAACACTATTTTACTCATCATATTCTTCTCCAGACTTACTCAATTTTTTTATTTCTTTTGCAAAAATAAGTGAATCTTCTTCCGATTCCGATGGATAAATTTCCTGTGCCTTACCTTCAAAAATTGCATCGGCAATCTTAGAAAAAACATCATACCGCTCAATTGCAATACCTCTTTGGGCATCTGCAAGTAAAATTAAAGTATCTCCTGGAGAAATATCAAACATATCTCTTACTTCCTTTGGAATAACAATCTGCCCCTTTGAACCTACCTTCACAGAACCCATATATTTATCTTCTAAAATTTTTTTATTCATAGTACACTCCCTTTTAGTATTACTTTTCATACTAGTTATACTAATTATACCTTTATATTGAAATTTTGTCAATTAACTAACTTAAATATTACTAGATAAATATACATCTCCTAGGTTGTAATGATACTAATACTCAAAAATGTCCCCTAAACCTATAAGTCTAGAGGACAAAAACACATTTATATATTTAATTATAATATTTATAACCTCGATATTTAAATTTACTTCTCTATTCTTTTCTCAAAAACTTTATAGCATATATTTTTTATGCTAATACATCCAAACCTTTTTACTTCTTAAAACATTAATGAATATGATAATTGCACCCTATCATACTTCTTCTAACATCCTGTATCCAACTCCCATTTCTGTTAAAATATATTGGGGATCTGCAGTATTTTTTTCAATTTTTCTTCTAAGGTTTGCAACATTGACCCTAAGTGCTTTGCTTTTGCTCACATATGGTCCCCAAAGTTCACGGCATAGAAACTCATGGGTCAGTACAGTACCCGCATTCAGAGAGAGCAAGACAATAATTCGATATTCAATAGGAGTCAAATGTACTGCCTTTTCAGCTACTGTTACTATTCTCTTATCATAATCAATGTATAAATCACCCAAACTAAAGGATTGATTTATCTTGCTGTTCTTTATTTTCGATATATGCCCCTTCCGCAGAGCAGTTCTAATTCTTGCCATTAGAATAGCATTGTTAAAAGGCTTTGTAATATAGTCATCTGCACCACTGTCAAGAGCTGATATAATGAACTTCTCTTCATGTCTTGCCGATACAATAATCACAGGAACCAAGCTCCAACTCCTAATAGATTCAATTACTTCCATGCCATCCATATCCGGCAGTCCTAAATCCAGTAAGATTAAATCCGGACAATGAGATGAAGCAAGGGAAATTGCTTCTTGTCCATTAACAGCCTTCAGCGTCCTATAGCCTTGTAACTCTAGTTTCACAGAAATGAATTCACTGATTGCTTCCTCATCCTCTACTATCATAATAACGTGTTTATTTTTCATAGCAATACCTTTCTAGCAACCTACGCTCTCTGAGTTGCAAACACAAACAACCTCTAAAAAGACTCGTAAGAGACCTCTTCCAGATACAATCTTTGTGTCTATTAATAATTTTTTTCATATTTCTCCCTGCAAAGCGGTATTGTAAACATAAATTGTGCCCCGCCTTCTGGCCGATTATTTGCATATATCTCTCCTCCATGGGCCCTGATTATAGTTTTACAAATAGAAAGTCCAATCCCCAAATCTCGTGTTGAATCTTTATATAGATTTTCTGACGTAACCGTAAAGTTAAATAACATAGGAAGAATCTTTGGATCTATCCCCGGACCGTTGTCCGCTATAATAAAACTCACAAAATCACCCATTTCTTTTACTTCTATTACCACATCTGACTTTTGACCTTGAGCGTGTTTTTGCGTGTTTTCCAAAAGATTAATAAGGACTTGGGAGATCAACATAATATCTATTGGAAGTAAAATCACATTTTCAGGCTGATTTACAATGACTTTAGCATTAGGAAAGCGTTTGCGGAAAGTTGAGACAGCTCCTTCTATAACCTCTTCTACGATTTCTTCTGATTTATCAATTACCATATCATTCTTCTGAACCTTTGTAATGGACAATATGTTTTCAATCATATTTAAAAGCCATTGGGAATCATTCTGTATTCCCTCTATTAATTTGGTCTGTATTTCATAAGGTATTTTATTTCCTTCTTCCAATAGAGTAGAGCTGGCACCTATAATACCAGTAAGTGGAGTTCTCAAATCGTGAGATATGCTTCTTAAAAAGCTGTTCTTTACTTTTTCCGCTTCCATCATCACCTTAGCTTCTTGCTGTTCTACCATAAGACGATACATTCTAAGTGCTTGAGCCGTTTGATCGGATATTAATTCTAAAAACACCTTTTGCTTCTTGTTCAAATCCTTTTCCCCAAAGGAAAAAGCAAATACTCCATAGGTAATATTCTGTGCAACTATGGGAAAAAAATATCCATAGTCCTTATCATCCAAGGCTTCCTGTTTATCCGCAGCAAGTCTTACTAAATAAAATATTTCCTCTTTAGTAAAATACTCAATACCCACATCATCCTTTACATATCTAAAATAAGGATTTAGCTTTCCTTTTGGTTTGATATCTTCAAAAAAAGCTATAGAATGTATTAATTCATCCTTTAAAAATTCCATCGAGTATCTTACTATGGTATCCAAATCCCTTGTAGAAAGAAGCTTCCGATTAATACTATATAACAGTTCAGCATGTTTACGCTTCTTCCTAGCATGTTCTGCCTGTGCCTTAATTCTGGTAGTAATAGTACTGCTAGTAAAAACTACAGTCAGCAGTATAATAAGAGTCACTGGGAAATCCAAAGTAAAACTAAAGCCAAACCTTGGCGAGGTTATTAGAAAATCATAAGTAAATACTCCTATAACTGCCGACAACACTCCATAAATATATCCTTCTGTAACAGCTGTAATAATAAATATTGCCATAGACATTACAATATTTATATTTTGATGTCCAAGATCATAACGATAAAGAATTTCACAGATAAGTAATGTACTACAAAGAATACAGAGAGAGAAAATAATATTTTTAAACTTTTTCTTATTCAAATTAACCCACCCTATACTTTCTATATGACTATCAATCAAATACATAATATCATTTTTAATCCTCATACATTTATTATCATATATTATATCATAGTTCTAACAATAGCATTTATATTAGTAACTTGTTACCCAAACATGGAAATAAAAATTCCTGCTATAATTGCTGAACCTATGGTGCTTGCAACAATAGGTCCCATTGCATGCATTAAAAGATGGTTCGAAGGATTGTATTCTTGACCTAACTTCTGAGATATTCTGGCAGCCATAGGCATTGCAGATACTCCTGCATTTCCAATGAGAGGATTCACCTTTCCCCCTGTCAATTTGCATAAAATTTTTGCTACTATTATTCCTCCAGCTGTTCCCATTATAAATGCAAAAAGACCTAAAACAATAATAAGAAGTGTTTTAATATTTAATACCCTATCGGCGGTTGCACTTCCTCCAATAGATAAACCAATTAATAATGTAAGCAAATTCAATAAATCTCCCTGAAGCATTCTGGATAACCTTTCTGTCACACCGCTCTCTCTGATAAGATTACCAAGCATTAACATTGCAATCAATGTTGCGGCAGAAGGTACAAAAATTAAAACTAACAACGTTATTACAATAGGAAAAATAATTTTCTTTCTTCTAGATACCTTTTTAGGAATAGGCATAACTATCATTCTTTCCTTTTTGGTAGTAAGCGCTCTCATTATCGGCGGCTGAATAAGGGGAACTAAAGCCATATATGAATACGCTGCAATAGTAATCGTCGGAAGCAAATGACTTGCCAGTTGTTTTGTGATATAAATTGAGGTCGGACCATCTGAACTTCCTATCACTCCGATTGCTGCCGCTTCCTTCATGGTGAAATTTTCAAAGCCAGGGATAAAATATGATACTACATATCCTAAACCTAATGCTCCGAACATCGCTGCAAAAATGCCAAGCTGACCTCCAAGACCAATTAATGCTGTCTTAGGTGATGACATTAAGGGACTAAAATCTGTCATTGCACCAATACAGATAAAAATCATGGGAGGATAAATCCCAAGCTCAATACCCTTGTATAAATAATAAATCAACCCACCTTCATCATAGGAAGACAGACCTGCAATAGGTATATTAGCAATAATCATTCCAAATGCCAATGGAAGAAGGAGTAATGGCTCATATTTCCTCTCTACAGCCATATATGCAAGGGCAAGTCCCAAAATTATCATTATTATCTGGGACAGTGTTAAACTGTCTATTATACTAGTTATGTAATTAATATCCATCATCTCCTAATCATTTGTATATCTACACTATTGTGTAGCCATCGTGGTTAACAATAGCATCTATCTTCTGTTTCTCTTTACACATTTTACATTCAGATGGCTTTGATACTTCATAATTTGGTATATCCTCAGCACTGAAGATGGCATTGATTTCATAACCTGCTATTTCATTCTTTGCAGAAAAAATAGCAGATATCCCTTCGAGTTTCCCTCCATAATAACTAATACATTCCAATGCCTTTAAAATGGTTTTACCAGTAGAAGCAGAACTTATCAGCAAAACAATATGTTTGTTGTAAACAAATTTCTGATTACTTTGCATAAAAATCAGTTGCCCACTTACAGAAACTGTGGGACGTATCACATGAATCTCTCTGTCACTATTGACTACCATAGAACCATTTTCCATAAGTTCTTCTGCCATATATGCACCAATTACATCTGTATCTTCCATGCAAATGATGGTATCTACAAGACTCTTTGCCAAATAAGGAATAGCCATTTCTCTAGCTACATCCCTTGCCACTAGTGCATTTACTTTTATTCTACTCATGTTCAAATAATGATTTACATGTGAATTTCCTGTAGTGAAGTGACCAGGAATTACATCTAGAGTGATCAGCTTATTCTTTGGAGATTCAATAGTAAAAACACGATTTTCTAACATATTTTCCTCCTTTTTTACTCTAAAATCTTATTCATTCCTATTAATTATAAAAGAAATAGGTATAAAGAAGTTGTTAAGAAAATTCGGAGGTCGGTAGAACTAATTCCACCAACCTCCCGCATCACTTAAGTGAGTTTGTCCAGTAATTAAGTAAAAAAACTTCTTGTACTGCAAGATAACTGTAACCGCCTGCATATACATATTTTCTAACTAAAATCTTTTGATCATTGAATGCTGAAGGAAATTTTATTTGTCTTGTTTATAGTCTGAAAAGCTTGACTAATCTCATGGGATTTAAGAGATTAATAAGGCACTTTTACATGAAAAAAGTTGCCTACTCCTATTAGAGCAACCAACTTTTTATTTTTCTATTTAGCTGATTAAATTATCTCAGAATGTTTGAACCCATCTTTGATTGTATCAGTCTTTTTAAATGTGATTATTCAGGATTGAATTTTCATTTTTTATTTCTTTCCTCTTTTTATCTTATTCTCCAATTTCCCTTTTTTAGTATATATTGATTTATTCTTTCCCCATTCATTTTCATTTGACAGCTGACAGTATGTTTTCCATCTATCTTTTGAAAGTATCCCCTCTTCAATTGCTTGATTTACTGCACATCCTGGCTCCTTGCTATGGCTACAGTTATTGTATTTACATTTAGTAAAAAGTTCAATTACATCCGAAAACGTATCGTTTATGCCATCTTCAACATCCCACATTCCAAGTTCCCTAATTCCTGGAGTATCAATAACAATTACTCCTGAAGCAAGCTCAATCAACTGTCTATGAGTTGTCGTATGTCGCCCTTTAGAATCATTTTCACGTATCTCACTTACCATCATAATTTCTTCCCCTGCAATTGCATTCACAAGTGTCGATTTCCCTACGCCAGAAGATCCTAAAAAAACTATAGTTTTTCCTGCCTGTATATATACATTTAATTGTTTCATTCCATATCCAGTTTTGGCACTAATAGCGAGAACATCAGCCTTTTCTGATATACTTTTTACCTGTGTTATATAAGCCTCTGGATTATCACATTCATCTGCTTTTGTCAAAATCACTATCGGTTTTCCACCACTTTGCAAAGCCACACTAATATATCTTGTTATTCTATTTAAATTAAAGTCATGATTCAAAGATGAAAGAATAAATATATAATCAAAATTAGCTGCTATTACCTGCTCTTTCACTGTTTTAACATATCCAGCAGCATGTCCTGAAAAATCTGTTCTAGAAAAAGAACTCTTTCGTTCACATATTTCCTGAATTAAAGAATCTCCATTTTCATTATATTTTAGAAGAACGTAGTCTCCTACTACAGGATACTCTTTATTCATTTTATCTTTATAAAAAGCACCTTTTAATTTTGCATTTGTTTCTCCATATCCACATAGTACCTTGAATAATTCTCTCTGCACTTCGCTAACACGCGCTACAATTAAATTATCTTTTTCTCTTGTCAGAATCCTTTCGCTCTTATAAATTTCTTCAAATCTCACCGTATTACCTCCAATTTTTTGCACAAAAAAACTTGCCCATCGACAAGTTCTGTTTATACAGTATTTTCAAAAGGGTTGTTTTTATAGAGTACACGGAAAAATCACAGTTCCGACGTACACTCAAGTATTAAATTATTGATTTATCACCGTATTCAAATTTGCCATAATTTAATCAACTCCCTTCGAAATAAAATTGAAAGCTGTATTTTTTTATATTGTACTAAAATGAAATAGAAAATACAACCATAATTTTCAATTATATAGATATAATTCATCTTAGTCGACAATGTACCTATGCCCTTGCTCTAAAAAAATAGCACCAAAATTTTTACATCTTAGTGCATTTATTTTCTATATTGATAATAAGACAGCTCCTCATGCTTATATAAAGATAAACTGAAATTTATAGATTCAATGAAATTAATACTCTGTTAATAAGGGTATATAAACTGATTTTAATACTTTATTAATCCCATTGTCCTGGAAATCTTAATTTTTGTAGTTGTGGGAATTTTTTATTATATTCTTCCACTTCTTCCTTTGGAAGATTTTCAAAAACTTCCGATTCATAGAATTTTCCTTTTATGCCTTTCATACTATCTTCTACTAATTCAATTCCCATAAATGCATCAAAGTTTTTACCCTCGGCAGTTGTAATGTTAAAGTTGTCACATGTTTTAAATCCTATTCTAGGATAATAATCTGGTTCTCCAAAAATTACAATCCCTTTATACCCCTTATTTGCAGCTAATTTCATTGTTTCTCTTAATAACAGCTCACCAACTCCACATCCCTGCCATTTAGGCTCTACGCAAAGAGGTCCAAAGGTTATAATTTCATGTGTATCTGTCCCATCAACAACTCGTGCCTGTGAATACATTATACATCCTATTATCTCTCCATCCTTTACTGCTATTCTGCTTAGCTCTGGAAGATAGTCTTTATCTTGACGTAATTTATGCACAAGATAATGTTCGTCACATCCAAGATGATGCTTATTCCAAAATGCATGCTGTGTCATTAACTCTACATTGTACCAATCCGACTTTGTTTCCATTCTAATTTCTATTTCTTCTCTATTTAATCTTTTCTTTTCTTCTGGAAACCATCCAAATTCTAACCTTACTTCTTTTCTTTGTAAATCATTATTCTTGTAGCAGCAAGTATCCATACCTATCAAGCTAAATCCTTCATGCTGATAAAAATCTATTGCATTAACATTACAAGATTGTGTTTCTAGTATAATAGCACGACGACGTTCTCTTCTTGCTTGTTCCTTGGCCATTTCAACTAACGCATGACCTATTCCTTGCTTTTGATATTTTTCTGCCACCCAAAGTTCTGTAATTCTTAGACGATTAGACCATAGTTCTTGGTCAGTTTCAATTGCGGCAACTAATTCACCATCAACTAACACTCCCCAAGCATAAGCATTCTCCCAGTGATCCTCATATAGCTTATCTGGAAAATCATATTCTTCTGGTGTATGAGTTACTGGCTCTGTAAAATCTTTCTTTTCTATCCCAATAGCGAATCCTTTATCTGTTTTATTTACATAAACATCATAATACTTGTCTGTTATATACCTAATTGGAATAACAGTTCCTTTCCATTTCTCTTTTGGTAAATGTATAATTTCGTATTCCATAGCTTTTATCCTTTCTTCTTATAGCAGCTATTGTCTTAACCTTCTCTAGTTCTGCTCAATTTATAGTCATAATAATCCCTTCAACAAATTCCTGTTCATAGTCATGTAAATTTAACCTTAACCTAAATCAATCATATCCATTGAATAGTCATCTACAATTTGTGCACTTAAAATGTTGTTCTCATACTTAATATTGCTTTTTGTGTGTTTTTAACACTTAGGGCAAGTAATACGGATTTCATTCCATTTTGTATCCATTGAGGCAAAGGTTAATCACTTATGATTCGTTCTTCCATGCTCTTTACTTTTCTATGTGTAACTGACCGCACCATTTTTTCTGTTAGTGAGGATAAAAAATACCTGACTGAATTTGCTACAACAACTTTATACTCGGATTGTTAAAGTTTGCCCATGCTATATTACTGTTAATGTATCTAACCATTCTATAAGCTACTGGCTTAAACCCGCACTTAGGCCAAAATGTTGAAGAAGCAAGATTGGTTATTCTCCAATCTGTTATCATACTGTTATATCCCTTTTCTTTCATAATCCTACAGCCTTCATTCATTAACTTTTTACCAACACCTCTTCCCATTTGAGAATAGTAAGTACCTGCAATACCCAACTCTACTCCATTGTCGGGTGTCATCAAGTCTGAAGTAATCGGACAATATTCTTGAAATCCTAATTCCTTCATGTCCTTTATCGCAATGAGAAACGTTTCGTCATTTTCCTCTACTATACTTTTATATGCAGCTTTCATATCCAATACAACCTCAGGTAACGCAGGCTCAAACGTAGGTGCAGAATTATGATACGATTGGATTATGCTAGACATTTTACCCATCATTTCACTATCCATTTTATTAGCAACTCTAATCTCTGCATCAGATACATTTTCAAAGGGTTTGTAATCCTCCATGTTCATTACCCCGTGTACTTGCTGGATAAAAAAGCTTAATCGTTGGTAGGCATCATAGTACACCTGATTTCCAAGAGGTATTATAGTGTAGTGCATAAAGCAACCTTGCTCTAGCCACGCCACTGAAACCTTTGCATATAGATTCCTTATAAGTTCAGAGGATTGATCCATTCTGATTGCTATTCCCTCATAGGGCACCCATACGTGTCTACCCCTAAGGGTATCAATCTTTATCTCTCCGATTATATAACCTACTAGCTCATTATTAGTAAATGCTCCTATCCCAATGACCTTATTATTAACAAACAATTTTCCAAGTATATCCGTTGCATATTTAACATTAAGACAACTGTTTTTTAGAAACGGAAACACTTCACCTTCAAAACTTTGCCTATGTATTAGCAAATCAGCCATTGCGGGTATATCATCTATGCTAATTGGCTTGAACTCACATATTTTCATTTCTATTCCTCCCCCTTAATAAGTTTACATTATATTACATATTCTATCATAATAGATTATTACTAGATATGTAAAAATGAATTATTAATTTTTTGTTTTATATTTTCGGATCTTAACGCCTATTCAGAAATAAAAAAACGCCTATAAGTATTGATACATCTTACTCTTAGGCTATTTTTGTATTTACTTGTGGTGCAGTTCACCATAACAATTATAACAGAGGTTTTTCCTGTACATATATACTTTTACCGTATAATATAGCAGAACAATTTTGTTACATTTTCCAACAAACTTCCTGATAAATACCGCCAAGTTATCAATTATTCGTCCATCTGCTTTTCATAAATATAGAGGTAAAATTCTACGTCTTTTTGGGGCTGTATCTCATCAACCTTCCTATAACCATGTTTCTCATAGAATCTATGGTTGCCAGTATTCAGATATGGAGTATCTAAGGTCCATCTCTTAACATGGTCATATTTCTTTTCTATGAATTCAATTGCCTTTGAACCAATCCCCTGACTTTGATATTCTGGAGAAATAAAAATAGCCCCTAAGCAGAAATGCCCATCCCCCAAGTCGTATAAATTTATTCCTCCTGCTATCATATCATCCACTAGGATTTTGTAGTAAATACCCCTTTCTATTTTAGAAATATGCCATTCTATAGAATCAATTCCAGGTGGCAATGCACCATATTTTTTCAGATCATCACGAAATGCTTTCAGAGAAATCTCCCTTAATGTTTCTAAGTCCTTCATTTCTGCAACAGCAAAATTTATCATACTATACACATCCTTGCCATAAAATTTGTGCTAACTTCCAGCTAGCAGTAATAGCCTATATAATATTGAAAATTACATTCTTTTTACAGGTTCCAATAAGGTTAAATAGAAATCATTATGAATAGGTATATGTTGACTCATTCTGTTAAGCACCTCCTTCTTTTGATGTCTTACATGTCTATAACATAATAATATCACTTGACGTCGGGTCAATTGCAATAGGTTTTTAATAAGCATTAAATATTTTTTAAATTGAAACCCCACTGTTGAGTTTTATGTTTAGATTAAAGAGCCACGATATTGATATCGTGGCTCTGCTAAAAGCTTATTTTAATCCCCTATAAAATAACCGCTATTACTTATGGTACGGTCTTACACATACTACTCCACATCAGCCAACTGGGATTATTTCTTAATCTGCTGTAAGATATCAAACATCGCTTCCGACGAAGCACCTTTTACCCTGATTTCCACAAGGATATCTCCATATAACACGCCGAAGCACATTCGGGAACCTGATTCATCACCTGTATCCGTAATCTTATATGTCCGTGCCTGTACAGCTTCGAGCGTTATCTCCTCACTGAGGAAAATTGGATTATCAACAATCTCTCGTAAATCGTCAGGCACTGAATCGGCGCGGGGAATAGGATAGAGTGAGAGGTCGTAATTCTTCTTGTCTACAATAGATGTGATACGGGTTTTGTCGTTATCATTGAGTATTGAAACGCGCCAGTCGATATATCCCATACCTTTTCTCCAGTTAACAAACAGTGCATCCTGCTCTTGATTGATAAAGCGTAAGGCATCCTCAAACACAAATCCAGCAGGGACTTCTGCTGGTAAATATGCACCGAAATCAACGTCCGCGCAGGCTTCATCAAGATTGAGCCGATCTTGACGCAGTTCGGGCACAACCGGGTGAAATACATTAAGATCGCCAGCACCTCCTTTAATCAGAAGACCAACCAACTCAGATATTTCATTCTTGAGAGCTTCCTTTTCCGTTTCTGTACCACCAAGTTCCACATAATAAGCTACATCTGAAAGCTTGAAGGTGGCAAAATAGATGACATTCCTAAGCCCCTTGCTGTTCGAGTTAGTCTCAAAATACCCAGCTGTGACTAGTGTTCCCAGGACATCTGAGGCTTTTGTTTCAACGTCAAACCCATAGTCGAGTACGACTGCACCGGGTCCAATCTGGATATAGGTCTTGAGTCCAGCAGCGGATACGGCATGGGCATCAATATTGAATAGGGTTGCTCCATTTTTATCACTTTGAAAATTCGCCGTTGCTGTAATGGTACGTGTATTTACCAACGCGGGGAAAACAGCGTTAAGCTCATCGACGGTTAGCTCTTGCTCAAAATGCCCCGAAATAGCAATGTTGGCTGCGACTTGAAAATCGGCTTTATTAAAATATAGAGTGTATTTGCTTGACGTGTCGGGCGCCAGCGCATTTTCACTGGGCTGGGAAACGGATGGAGTTTCGCCCGGCATCGGTATTACATTATTTTGCATTAATTGAGGGATTGTTAGAACACCAAGCAAGATAATGGTAAGACAAGCAAAGGCTGCGACATAGCGCTTGATCATAATAGGACGGCTCTTAAGTCTGACATTGTCGGGAGAGGATACTAATCTTTGATGTAACGTTTCCGAAACCAATATTTTATTCATGTATTCGTTATATGCTTTCATAATCGTCCTCCTTTAAAACAGATTCGTTTTGTAAACTTAAATGAAAATTGAGGACTCCAACCTCTGTATGGTACAATGT
>OGSB01000290.1_pt1 | contig 26210 bp, 22 predicted proteins | sample 1573741 | NCBI WGS metagenome assembly OGSB01 (sample SAMN03295824, study PRJEB24534) | human gut metagenome | isolation source: fecal sample 5 from infant 3 | host: Homo sapiens | place: USA: Pittsburgh, PA | collected 2014-07 | reverse complement strand
TAGAGCAATTCTATGAAGATATTGTACTATTTTTTCATATTTAGTTTACAGAGCCATAAAGTTTTTCTAATATTAATATAATCTATAATACATATATTTATCAAGTTTTTTGTAATTTTTATTTTTTCTTATGCCTTTACAGCTTTCTTTCCATTTGCCTTGAAAATGAAATATGCTAAGGCTCCTATTGCTATAACTGCTCCCAAAGGATAAGAAATCGCTGTAGATAATCTAAATCCCTCTGGGGCTTGTAGGATATAGGTAGCAGATACTGCAGACATGAATGTTGCCGGTATACTTGTGATCCAATGGGATTTCTTTTGTCGAACCAAATAAGCTGCCGCCGCCCATAATACTATCATAGCCAAGGTCTGATTTGACCATGCGAAATATCTCCAAATAATATTAAAATCTATCCTCGTTAATCCAAATCCTACGCCTAGTAAAGGTATTGCTAATATTAATCTATTTTTTATTGGGCCTTGCTCATACTTAATTGCATCTGCAATAGTAAGTCTTGCAGATCTAAATGCAGTATCTCCAGATGTAATAGGGCAAGCGACGACTCCTAACATGGCTAATACCCCACCTATTGAACCAAGAAGACCTTTTGATATAGTGTTAACAACACCAGCAGCTCCGCCGCCATTAGTTAAGGCATCTTGTAGTCCTGGAATTCCATTAAAGAATGCCATACCCGCTGCTGCCCAAATCATTGCTATTATACCTTCAGCTATCATTGAACCATAGAATATTCTTCTACCATAGCTTTCTTTAGTCATACATCTTGCCATCATTGGTGACTGAGTAGCATGGAATCCAGATATAGCACCACATGCAATTGTAGTAAATAATATTGCCCATATTGGTAAACCAGCTGGATGCAAGTTGGTTAATGTAAAGGCAGGTAATTGATATCCGTCAATCACTAGCTTGCCGCCAATACCAAATGCCATTATTAACAGAGATAAACCGAATATCGGATAAAGCTTACCTATTAACTTATCTATTGGCAGAACAGTGGCTAAGAAATAGTATATTAATACAATTGCAAGCCATATATTGAAGCTGCCAAGTCCAAATAGTTTTAAGTTAGTTAGTAAATTTGCAGGTCCTGTCATAAATACTGTTCCCACTAAAATAAGTAGAATAACTGAAAAAACTCTCATTACCTTTCTTGCACCTTCTCCTAGGTAAATACCTACTATTTCTGATATACTTAGTCCATCGTGTCTTAGGGAAAGCATTCCTGAGAAATAGTCATGTACTCCACCAGCAAATATACATCCGAAAGCAATCCATAGAAATGCTGCTGGCCCAAATAATGCACCTTGTATTGCTCCAAAGATAGGTCCTAGACCAGCAATGTTAAGTAATTGAATCAAGAAAATTCTAGGCCAGCTCATAGGCATAAAATCCACTCCATCTTTAAGCCTTGTTGCTGGTGTTTCTCTACTATCATCTGCTCCAAAATGCTTATCAACTACTTTTCCATACAGAAAATATCCTGCTATAAGTATAATAATTCCTAGAATAAATTGTATCATAAAATAACCTCCTTTATATTTCTTAATATATTAATATGCTAAAAGGAGGTTATTTATGGGTACTTTAGATAACTTCCATAGAAAAAGAGATGGATTTCTCCACCTCTTTTTAAAACCTAATATGAAACTTATTAAATTAAATTCTTATACTCTTACTGTTTTTCTTGATTTTATCTTAATAAGGAAAAACATTATAGCTGCAACAGCTATAGCTGCTCCTACAGGATAAGCTATTGTAGTCGATAATTTAAATCCCTCTGGCGCTTGTAGTATATAAGTTGCAGATACTGCAGTCATAAATGTTGCTGGTATAGTTGTTAACCAGTGGCTCTTATTATTTTTAACTAAATAGGCTGATGCCGTCCATAAAACGATCATTGCCAAGGTCTGATTTGACCACGCAAAGTATCTCCAAATAATATTAAAGTCAATTCTTGTTAGTCCAAATGCCACGACAAACAAAGGTAAAGCCAAAGCTAATCTTTTCTTTATAGGCCCTTGCTCATAGTTCATAGCATCTGCAATAGTAAGTCTTGCAGATCTAAAAGCAGTATCTCCTGAAGTTATAGGGCAAGCTATAACCCCTAACATGGCTAATACACCACCTATTGGCCCTAATAAAGTTATAGAAATAGTGTTTACCACTCCTCCAGGTCCTCCGTTGCTTAAAGCTTCAGCTAATCCTGGAAGTCCATTGAAAAATACCATACCTGCTGCTGCCCAAATCATTGCTATTACACCTTCAGCTATCATTGAACCATAGAATATTCTTCTACCATAGCTTTCCTTAGTCATACATCTTGCCATCATTGGTGACTGAGTAGCATGGAATCCAGATATCGCGCCACAAGCTATAGTAGTAAATAGAATTGACCATATTGGCAAACCAGCTGGATGTAAGCTAGATGTAGTAAATGCTGGTAATTGATATCCCTTTACTAATATCATTGCACCAATCCCAAAAGCCATTGTAAGTAGAGCCACTCCGAATAAAGGATAAATTTTACCAATTATTTTGTCAACTGGTAATATTGTAGCTAGGAAGTAATATATGAATACTATTGCCAGCCAAATATCGGCATTACCTAAACCAAATAACTCTATGCTACCCATTAATGTAGCTGGACCTGTCATAAATACTGTACCAACTAAAACAAGTAATATAACTGAGAATACTCTCATTACCTTTCTTGCACCTTCACCCAGATAAATACCAGTGATCTCTGAAATACTTTTTCCATCATGTCTTAATGATAACATTCCTGAATAATAGTCATGTACTGCACCAGCAAATACGGAACCTAAAGCAATCCATACAAATGCCATTGGTCCAAATAATGCCCCTTGAATAGCTCCGTAAATAGGTCCTAATCCAGCTATATTAAGTAATTGAATTAGGAAAATCTTAGTCCAGCTCATAGGTACAAAGTCTATGCCATCCTCTAACCTTGTAGCTGGAGTTTCTTTATTATCATCAATTCCAAAATGCTTGTCTACCACTTTTCCATAGACAAAATAGCCTGCTATAAGTATGATAATTCCAATTATGAATTGTGTCATTAAAAAAACCTCCTTATTAATATTCATTCATTATAATAGTATATCAATTGAATATTAATAAGGAGATTTTCTAGATAAGACGTCATATTTAGTATTTAAAATGCAAATTTAGAAGTTAAGATGCATCCTAGTCTATATTCATAACTTCCTTAAATCCTTTTGCATAACTTCTGCTTACTGGAATTATCTCTTTATATCCTTTTAGATTTATATTGTAAGTAGAGTTGAACCAAGGTTCTATTGACTCTATATAATTTAAGTTTACTATATAAGATTTATGAGATCTAAAAAATATTGAAGAATCAAGTCTATCCATTAATTCATTTAGAGTACAATTAGTTTCAAATTTCCCCTTATTACTGACTATCACAGTATTTTTATCCTCTATTGTTGCATATATAATATCTTTAGTTTCTATTGGAATAAGTTTATTTTTATAATAAAGACATATTCTCTGTGGCGCTACTTTTGTATTAGTTCTTATGTCTTGAATCAACCTACTCAAATTATTATAATCAATTTCTTCGCTATTGTTTCTGGTTGAAGTTATCTTCTCTAATGTTTTTTGTAATCTTTCCTCTGATATGGGTTTTAATAAATAATCTATTGCATTTACTTCAAAGGCCTCCACAGCAAATTGATCATACGCTGTTACAAAGATTATTATTGGATTATACCCTTCTTCTGATAATCTTCTAGCAACATCTATTCCGCTTATTTGAGGCATCTGGATATCTAAAAAAACAATATCTGGCCTAAGCATTTTAATTAATTCTAGAGCTTCTATACCGTTAGAAGCCTCTCCTACTACCTCCATACCTTCAATGCTACTTAAAATATATAACAATTCTTGACGAGCAGGCATTTCATCATCTACAATTAAACATCTTTGCAAATTAACCATCTCCTTAGAATTTAGGAATTACCATAGTAGCTGTAGTTCCTTTGTTAATTTCAGATTCAAGAATCAGTCCGTATTCTTTACCATATTTATTTCTTAACCTCTCATTAACATTTTTAAGTCCTATGCTCTCCTTATTATCGTTTTCTTTAAATAAACAATCTAAGTCTTCCTTAGATATGCCAACTCCATCATCTTTCACCACTAATTTAGTTTCTTTACCATTATCTCTTGCAATTATTTCAACTCTTCCCCCCTCAATCTTGCCTAAAACTCCATGCTTAATTGCATTTTCTACTATTGGCTGAAGGAGTAAGGGTGGAAGTTTACACTCAATATTCTCTGGTATATCATATATAATATCTAATTTATCACCAAATCTTGCCTTTTCAATTTCAATATACGAATTTATATGTTCTATCTCTTTATATAAATCTACTACTTCAATATCTTGTTGTAAATTAGTTCTGAAATAATTACCAAGATGTATCAGAAGTTTACGGGCATTATCAGGCTGCGTTCTAGTTAAAGACACTATAGTATTAATGGCATTAAATAAAAAATGTGGATTTATCTGAGCCTGTAATGCCTTTAGTTCAGATCTTGATAATAATTCTCGCTGATAATCTATCTTACTTAGTTCTATCTGAGTAGAAAACATCTGGGCTAAACCTAAGGCTAACTCTATATCTACCTTAGTTATAGAATTTTCTTGTCCCTTATATAGCTTAAGTGTACCTATAACTTTGTCATCTTCTTTTATTGGAACAATTATAGCTGATTTTAACGGACAGTTACTATTATTACACCCAATTTCTTCTCTTGTATTTGCCACCACATACTTTTTAGCTAATAAAGCCTCTTTTGTTAGATTAGTCTGTATAGTGCTGCCAACCAAATGATGATCTTCTCCTATCCCAACATGAGCTAATATTTTTTCTGTATCGGTAAATGCAACAGCTTTTATTTTGCTCATATCATAAATTATATTTGCTGTATCCCTTGCTGTATCTTCATTATATCCTTTTCTAAAATATGCTAATGTTCTATCAGCAATTTTAAGAGTTAATTGGGCTTGATAAACAGCTTCATTCTCTATCTCTTTAAAGATACTATCTGTTATAGCAATAAATGCAGCTATACCTATTCCATTTCCAACAATCATCGGAATTCCAATTATTTTAACTAAATCTAATGCTTCAGAAAAAGGTCTTGCAACTAAGAGTATTATTATCATTTGTATTACTTCAGCTATAGCTCCAGATATTAAGGCAAAAGTTATTCTATAAGGACTACTTTCAAATTTCTTTTTCAATAATCCTGCCATGGCACCTTCAGATAAAGTCGATATTCCACAAGCAATAGCAGTAAAACCACCTATATCTATTAAAAACCTATGGCCTCCTGCAATAATACCAGACAAAATCCCAACCAAAGGTCCTCCAAGTAGTCCCCCAACAAAAACACCAATAACTCTAGAATTAACTATTGCCCCCTGTAAATGTATCCCTGTATAAGTACCTATTATCCCAAAGATTCCAAAGATAATGGATAACAATATTTTATCTTTAATATCAATATTTTCTTTTGAAACAAGTTTCCTAAATAATCCAATTTTCGAAAGAAAAAGTGCTAAAATTAATATAATACCAACTCTACTTGATAAGTTTTTAAGTAAAATTACTAACACAAAAACACCTCTTTAAATGTTTACTTCCATACAAGTATATCATATGGTCTTTGCGAGATGCCATAAAAAAAGTTGGGTTACTTGACCCAACTTTTGGCTTGCTTATTTAAAACCAAGGAAGCACCTTTATTATCATAGATACCACTATTGTTGTAACTCCCATAGAGGTTACATTTCCAATAGTTGGATGATAATCTTCTGGTAGTTTATCACAGAAATACTCTGCTAAAGGTGGTCCTATTATACCTCCTAATATACCTGCAGTAACAGCTACTCCCACCGATGAACCAAACATCAAAACACAAGCTGGTCCAACACTTACTACTGGTACATAGGTTCCGTACCATCCTTTTTCAACATATTTGTTAAAGTATAAAAATACTCCTACTGATGAGCCAACAAACTGGGATAATATAATTGCTGGGATTGCACCTGAAGCATAGGCACCATGGTTTATATTTAATATCCAGTCTAAACAAGCTCCTATTATGACAAATAATCCAGCTATTTCATTTCCATAAAATTGAGCTTCAGAGAAATCTGCTAAAACTCTTCTTACGGACCATAATGGCTTCTCCATTTCCTTTAGAGTTTCTTCTTGTGATTTCACTGGTCTATTTAATGTCTTGGATGGTACTTTTTTCATCCATGGCAGTGCCTTAGCTATACCACAAACTAATATTCCTGTTATTGCCATAGTAAATACATTTGAAACCACTCCAGGTACTCCTAGCACAGGTATAATATTATTTGTTATCCAAAAAGCCACTGGGAACCCCATAACTCCTCCGAGAATAGAACCTGTGAGTAAAGCCTTTATACTTGGGCCATATAATAACATTATAGCTGGTGGAGCTCCTACTACTGTAATAAATGTTGGTAACCAAGTATATTCTCCATTTTCAAAGAAAGATGTAAAATTTAGAACAAATATTGCAATGAATAGTGATAATAGCTGAGATGCTAATACCCAAGGCCATAAATTTGAACCATAAGAAACATTGAAACCTGCTAACTTAGAATTTTTAACATCTAATCTCCAAGCTACAAATCCTCCTATAATTACTCCTAGGGAAGCAAAAACTCCTGCATAAAATTGAGCTTCTGTAAAGTTCATTATATACCAAATAAGTTTATAAAATGGATTATGACTTGCATTAGCCACTATTGTGTTATAGTCTAGCCAGCTACTTTGAGCATTTATACTGCTTAGAATAAAATATATTAAAAAACCTATTCCCAGTGATATAATAAGACCCGCTAAAGAACCTGCACTATATTGTTTCTTATTATTCTTAATATTTTCCATATTTATCCTCCAATCTAGAAGTTTATTATATAAGAAATATAAAACTCTATCATTCTTTCAATTGATTCAATTTTTATCCTTTCATTCTTCTGATGGCACATATTTTCCTCACCAGGTCCTAGTATTACAAAAGGAATATCGTGATAAGGGATAAGTTGTGAAGCGTCAGTATAAAAATTTATGCCCTTAAGTTTTACTGGATAAGATAATTTTTCATATACAGATACTATCTCTTTTATAAAGTTATCGTTTTCATCCATTGTTAAAGGAGGTCTATTATTCTCCACATCTACTTCTATGATCATACCTTGGTTTTCATTTTCCATGCCTTTAGCAATTTTATTAGCATTATCTATAATTTCTTCATGAATAAAACCTGGAATAGTTCTTATATCTAAAGTAGCATTTGCATTTTCAGGTATAATATTAGTTTTTACTCCTCCATTAATTGTAGTAGTTGCATAACTAGAATTTCCTAGTAAAGGATGCTTCTTATCTAAATCTAAAGTATTCTTAAGTTTATTTATATACTCGTATAATTTTTCTATAGCATTTATTCCTAGTTCAGGCTTAGAACCATGAGAAGATTTCCCTTTTATACGGATATTTAGCCATAAAGTTCCTTTTTCACAGATACCGATTTCTTCATCAGAAGGTTCTGTGATAAAAACTTTTGATATATCTTGCAATAATCCTTTATCTCTTAAAGCTCGTACACCTAATCCTCCTGATTCTTCGTCAGCTGTAAATACAAACTTTAAGGTATAGGGTGGAATTATATTGTTTTCTAGAAAATACAATGCTGTTAATATCATTGCAGTAACTCCACCCTTCATATCAGAAGTACCTCTACCATACATATAGCCATTTTCAATTACTCCATCAAAAGGAGGATATATCCAGCTAGCTTCATCTGATACTGGTACAGTGTCTATATGCCCTATAAATCCAATTTTTTCATGACTTTTTCCCTCTATTTCTATTACTAAAGATCCTCTATTATTTCCATGATCTACTATTTTATATTCTATATCCTGAGGGAAAAACTTTAGAATTTCATTTACTGCATCCATTTCATTACCAGGTAGATTAGTAGTATTTATATTAATTAATCTTTTTAATATTTCTGTTATTCTGTCCATTAATTTAGCTCCCCTCTACTAAATCCACTATTATCTTCTATATGAGAACATTACTAAGTCTCCTACTCCTATTCTCTTAACCATACCAAATTTACTTACAAATCCACCTGCTCCACTGCCACGTCTCACTGCTCTGTTTTCAAAACCTACTACTTCTCCATTTACTATAGTATAGACTGCTGTTTTTACTTCTCTATTGATAACAGTTATATTAGCTAAAGCACCTTTACCTAAATGACCTATTTTTTCAGTCCACCAAGCATTACCTGTTCTTTTAGCTACCAATCTTGCTGGATTAGAAGTCATAGTGGCAACTGAACTACTTAAGTTTAAAACTCCCATTTCTGCTAATTCTAATATCGCTGGAATATTATCTCTTGTATCTCCGAAACCTTTCATTGTGGCATCATTTTGTCCATCAGATATAAGAACATCCACTATTCCTTTTTCTAAAGCTTCATAAGCTAGTTGTTGAGATTTTTTAGGTAGAATAAGTCCTTCTCTACTTCCTCCACCTTCTCTTAACATTGTAGTTACAAACTCTCCAGTTATATTTTCATTTTTACATAAGTCTAATACTGTCTTCATACCTTCTGCTGCTTCCATATGAGTACCGCATCCCGCAGCTGTTGTGTGACCTAGATGAAGTGGTCTTCCTTTAGATAATTCAAATAATCTAATAGCATGATCTGAGTCCTGAGTATGAGTCATATATAGTAGCTTAGACTTAGAAGTTATTTCAAATATCTTCTCTATATTTTCATCAGACATTATAAAATGTCCCATGTGGTCTTTAATTCCTACTACTAAAGGTGCTGTAGTATTAGTGATTGCATTTCTTGTCATTCTTGATGAAGCTGTTTCTACATCTAATTCACCTTTATATAACTTTATTAGTTCATCTACTGATAACATGGTAGATAATACACTTGCTGCCCCTTGATATAAACCAATGTTTACTGGTAATCCTCTATCTACTTCAGCTCCTAATAAAGCTGGTGCCATAAAAGTATTTCCTGCTCCAGGAGAAAGTCCCATTGTTACTCCATTAGCTACAGCGCCATAGATTGGGTCTGTACTCACTTCAAACAAATCTCCTAAGTGAAGGTGCATATCTACTATTCCTGGCACAACTAAAAGTCCTTCACAGTTTATTACCATATCTCCTTTTTCCACATAAATGTCATTCCCTACTTCTACAATTTCATCATTTAGTATAGCAACATCTTGTACTTCTTCAATTCCATTTTTAGGGTCTACTACTAGTCCCCCTTTTAGAATAATTCTCCCTGTCTTTTCTAAATCCTTAAAAGGATCTGATAAAGTGTCATTTTTAACTGAAGCTAACACATCTTTTAACATACCTACTGTTGTTTTATACATGTCTTTTCCTCCTTGTTAACTTTTTGTTTAATATTATTATATAATTAATGCTTTATATACACACTGTCTCTAAGGTATAAAAAAGAAGACTATACTTTAGTCTTCATGTACAAAGAATATTGATTACTCATATCCATTAGTTTTAGGCAAAACTCGATTTTAAACTTACCTTCCCTGCTATTTAAATCTAAATTTACTATTTCACAGATTTTACTAAACCTATATTTAATAGTATTATAATGGATAAACATCTCCTCTGACGTTTGCTTTAAATTCCAATCGTTTTTTACGATAGATCTTAATGTTTTGATATATTCTGAATTATTTTCTATATCATAATCAATAAGATTCTGTAAATATTTACCGCAGAATTTATTTGCATCATCTTCTAAAGAAAGGTTGTAGAGCATTTTATAAACTCCTAAATCTGAGTAAATATGAGTATTATCCCTCTCATAGACTGTTCTACCTATTCTTACAGCTTTTTGAGCCTCCACAAAACTAATATATACGTCTATAATAGATTCCTGATAAGTCCCAATACCTATGGAAACCGTGAAACTGCTATTCTCCTTAATTTCCTTTCTTAACTCCTCTGCAACATTTTTCAGATTCTTTATAAAATCATCTATGGACTTTTTATTTGGTTCCACTAGAAATACTATATTATCACTATAAACTGTATAAAAACACTGCTTAAAATTTCTTTTCATCTTACCGTTAGCTAAGCGAAATATCTTATTTTTTTCCTCTTCTAACTCCTGAGTGTTTTTTAGTGATATAAATTTCTCTTTAAAATTATCTATATCTACAATTAAACAAATAAGTCCGTTTTCTATTTTCCAACCATATAATGCGGCCCTATTATTAGCTTCCTCTACAGTCTTTATATTATTTAAAATTAAATCTTGAATAAATTCATCTCTATACTTTTGCTCTATCTGATGATTTGATATCTCCTTTTGTATATTTAGCTTAAGAACTGTACTAGCATGCTCTATAGAAATATTATCTAAATCACTAAGAATGTCCTTCCCATTTTTTTCAACGACTATATAGCCATAAATAGAACTACCAATTTGAACGGGATAACTATAGTATTTATCAAGGTTATCCTTGAGTCCCATATTGTATATATCTTCTTTAAATTCATGGGAATTACCTCGTATATAGTTTCGATTGAAAATTAAATCTATAAAGGCTATATCCTTATCTAATATCTTGTATAATGTATCCATTATATCACTGGTACTCTTTCCTTGTATAACCATCTGAGTAAAGGATTTATGAATATTTTCAGACATTATTAATTTTTTAGCCTGGGAATTGACTATACTTGAAAGAACTGGATTTATAATATCAGTAAAAGCATACCATTTAGGTATGTATATAATAGGGAAATTTAATCCATCCCCTACTTCTTTTACTTCTTTAGGCAATTCTTCAATAAATCTACCTACCTTTATTCCCAGGGATGCTGCTCCATGCTCATTTAACTTAATGACTAAGTCTCTTAATTCCAATGGATTATCTCGCATTATATATCCCGTAGTAATTAAAAACTCTCCGCCCTTCATCCAATTATATATATCAGGAGCGTCCATAACACTAACTGTACTTACATTCCTATCTAAGCCTCCTGCTCCTGCTAATACTTTAAAATCTTGAAACTGCTCCATTAAATTTTTAACTTTTATATCTGTATAATCCACTCCTTATATTAAGATTATCACCAATGGAGTAATTAATAATATATAATTATACAATTATTTTATATTTCTGTAAAAAAAGTCTTTATCAAAATCTCAGAACCTTTTTTAAGTCCATTGAGGTTACCAAAAAATAATTTACTAGAACTTTCCTATAGACTATAGAACAAGTTAAAATACATAGACTAAGTAGCCTATGTATTTTAATAATAAAACTTCTGAAGTTTTAAATTACTATCTATTCTCTATTTCTTCTGTTAATGAAATTATTTCATCTATTATGTTACCTATATGCTCTATAGTGTTTAGTAAAGGTTTATCTGTGGTTATATCCACCCCTGCCATTTGAGCTAGCTCTACTGGAGTCTTAGTTCCTCCTGCTTTTAGAACTTCTTTCCAATCATCCAATGCAACTTTGCCTTCATTTAAAACTCTCTTACTTACTTCTGTTGCAATTGTCAGCCCTGCACTATAAGTATATGGATATAATCCCATATAATAATGTGGCTGTCTCATCCAAGTAAGCTCTGCACCCTCATTAATCTTTACAGTATCTCCCCAGAATTTTTCTAGAGTTTCTTTCTTTAATTTATTTAATGTAGCAGCTTGAACAGAGCCACCAGCATCGATTATCTTATAAACTTCTCTTTGATAATGAGCTTCCAATAAATGAGTTACAAAATTATGATAATAGGTACGAGATATCATAGATGATAATACCCATCTCTTCATTCTCGGATTATCCATGGTTTTCATCAAATAATTTGCCATAAGCATTTCATTCATAGTAGATGGTGCTTCAACAAAATATGTTGATGGTCTTGTGTCAAATATATTTTGATTTTGTTGAGCCAAATAAAAATGTCCTGCATGTCCTAATTCATGAGCCAATACAAAAACTTCTCTCATTCTTTCAGTCCAAGAAATCAATATAAATGGATGAGCACCGTATGGACTCGAACAGAATGCTCCTGTAGACTTTCCTTTGTTTTGTACAAAATCTATCCATCTTTCATCATAAGCTCTTTTAATTACTTCTAGATAATCATCTCCAAGAACAGATAACGCTCCTTCAATATATTTTTTAGATTCCTCTACAGATATTTCTGGCTCAAAATCAGGATCTACATTTAATTTTAGATCTGCAAAAGTCATTTCCTCTATACCATGAATCTTTTGAAGTAATTTTGCGAACTTTCTCATATGTGGTGCTAAATGCTCCATTATTAAATCAATCTGTCTATTATATAAATCTCTAGTTACTTCTTGAGGAAACAATAGGCTATCGATTACTGAATCAAATCCCCTTAAAGTAGCCATTGTTTTTTCCTTTTGTACTTGAGTTTGATAAGCTCCTGCTATAGTATGTTGATATTCTCTCAATTTCTTAGAAAAAGCTTCAAAGGCGGCCCGTCTTATCTTTGTATCATGCTCATATTCCCACTCGTCTTCAAATAATCCAAAACTTAAAGGATATTCCTTTCCATCTACTGTAAACGTACCAAAATCCATATCTGCTAATTTTGTCCTATTATATATTTGATATGGTGAATTTAAAGTGCTAGAAAGAGCAGATAAAGCTTTCTCTACTTCTGGATGGAGAGCATGCTCTTTTTTCCTCATAATCTCTCTAAGATAGCCTGCATTTTCCACTGACTGCTCTATTGCTTCTTTAATTACATCTTCACTTACCTCTATAATTTCAGATTCTACAAAACTTAGTCTGCTTTCAATATCAGAAGATATGTTGGATAATTTCATCCGTCTTTCTTGATTCTCTACATTTGTTTGATCAACTGCAACTGCAAGATAAGAATATGAGCCTGTAAGAGTAGTTAGCTGATATACTTTTCTCAGTCTATTTAAACATTCGTTAATTGCTTCTGCTGTATTTAATTTACCCTTAAATTTGTCTTCAACTTCTGCTGTAAATTTTTGTGCTTCTTTTACAGTTTGCTCAAACTCCTCTTCTGTCTTAAAAATTGCCGTCAAATCCCAAGTAAATTTTTCATCCACATCTTTTCTTTCCAATAAAACCTTTGGCATCTTACCCCTCCTTAGAATTAATTCGAGTATCTAAGTAAATTATAATACTAATGTATGAATATTACAACAATTGCACTATTAAGTTTTACTTAATTAAAAAATAATATAAAGATATGAATATAGATAATACAAGGAATATAGTACCGTACAAAGGATTAAAGGAAATTATTATAACTGATATTATTAATAGTAAACCGATTATGGAACAGGCTCGAGTATACCTTATATATCCTTCTGTTGGTTCAGGCTCTCCATTATATCTCCATCTATATCCCCAAGATGCCACTTCTTCTGGATTAATTATAGAGTAAATTAAAATTATCAAAAGAGGCAGAGTTGTAATTCCATAAATAAGAAACTCTATCATATTTCCATCTCCTTCGTTAAAATGGCTATCTTTCCAGTATCATCTTAATCTCTTCTTCTACGGATTGCATTTCTCTTTGCATTATATCTAAATTTCTATTTAAATCTGATAATATACTTTCTACTCTACTGTATGCATTCTCTACATTTGATATGGATTCATTTATCTTTGATTGCACAAACCAATCAGCAAAAAGTCCATCAAAGAAAAAGTCAGCAAATGTAGCAAAAGAGCCGATATTAACCTCAATATCTGTAAATTCATTTACATCTGCTAGTTCTTTTTGGAACCTCTTTAAGTATTGCTGTACATCGTAAGAAATCTTATTCGCATCTTCTATTTTAGAATGTTTTATGATATCTGTAAAAAATCCACCGCCTAGCATATCCCATACTCCCCAGCCATGAGCAGATTCCAAAGGTTGCTTCATATCTAGTAGGGCGGTTAATGCATTTTCTCCAGCATGTATAGCTTCTTTCACCTCTTTTATATCTAGCTTTAATTCATTTATTTTATTTAATAAATCACGAAGTTTTCCTCCTCTATGAGTATCTTCATTGATTATCATATCTTGCTTTTTCTTTATTAATTGCTGATACTCCTCTTTTACCTCTGAGTAATTAATTAAATTCTTATTATATTTCTCTATTTCGTTTTCTAGCTCCTTTATAGCTAAAATACATTCGTCATATTGCATTTTGGCCCCTAAATATTCTTTTCTTTCTTCATCAAGTTTATCTTCTTTTTTTCCGATGATATTCAAGAAAAATGAGCTTAAACTCATACCTTCCAACTTCAATACATCCTTTTCTTCTTTTTGTAATATATTTCTTAATTCTTCTAGATTTTGCTTTTTCTTTCTTAGTTCTTCCATAGCCATAGACCTTAATGACTCAAGTTTTTCTTTAGTTCTAAGCCTTTCTCTTAGGTCATAAATATCTTCATTGATTTCTCTATACATCAGTATCCCTCCCAATACTTTATTGATTTAATTATAACATAAAGAAACTACGATTCTCCTATATCTTTACTTATTTTAAACATAATAACACTCCCCTATTGGTAGCAAATTTTATTTTTTAATCTAGCTACCTTAAGGGGAATATTATTTTGGATTCTCAATTACTTTTTCATATTATATTGTCAAAGATTTTAATAGATAGGTTGCTTGCTTTACCATATTGTCCCTAACAGGATAATCATGCTCTCTATTAACCCATTCTAAAAGATATCCTCTCATTATTACAAAAATCATAACTATAAGTTCTTCTGCATCAACTTTAACTTTGAACTCCTTATCATTAATGCCTTTTAAAATTATTTCCTCCAATATTCCATATAATCGTCTCTTTTTATTATGACTGTATTTGGTTATGTGAGAACGCATGATTAATAGATTGGCATAATAACCCCATCTTTCAACATATATACCAAAATGATTGACAAAATCAATTATTTGCTCTGTAGTCGTAGGGTGTTGTAGAATTGCTTCTTGACTAACTAAAAAAAATTCATCCATTAAAATAAACATCTCATCTACTATGGAATCTTTAGACTGAAAATAATGATAAAAAGCTCCTATTGATATATTAGTTGCTTTACAAATATCTTTAATTGTTACATTTTTAAGTCCTTCTTCATCCATGAGTCCTACAATAATACTTATTAATTCCTCTTTCTTCTTTGAGGATCTTTCCCTTTCATAAAACATATAAATATCATCACCCCTAGAAAATTATATCATATAAAAAAATAATTCCCTATTAATTATAGAGAATTATTTTTAAATTATACTTATTTTTCTAGTGCTGCAGATTTTCCAGCTATTTTACCGTATACCACAGTATCTGGTATAGCATTACCACCAAGTCTATTGGAACCGTGGATACCACCAGTAACTTCTCCAGCAGCATATAGTCCCTTGATTATATTACCGTTTTTATCCATTACCTGTGCATCCGTATTTATTTCAATTCCCCCCATAGTATGGTGTATCGTTGGCACACGAATCGATGCATAGAAAGGTCCTTTATTAAACTCATCTTGAAGTAGTTTCTTTCCAAATGGATCAGCTATTTCACCTTTAACAGCTTTGTTGTAAGTATCAACTGTATCTTTTAGTACAGTAGGATCTACTTTCATTTGTTCTGCTAACTCTTCAATAGTATCACCCTTAACAGCAATACCACTTTCAACCAATTTACCTATTGATTCGTTAAAGTCATTTTTTACATCTTCATTATAATATTCATGGGCGTCATGTAGTATCCACATAACTTGATCTGGTTGTTCTAACAATCCTTTTGTAAGGGTATCTCTTCTTGAATCTTCAGCTACAAAACGTTCACCTTTATTATTAATGAAAAGTTGATTAGCAGCATTAATACTAATATTTCCAGACATTCCACCAGTTTCTGGATGCCCCACTGGTAATAGTTGAATATATTCCATTCCAACTAGATTAGCATCAACAGCTTCAGCCATTACGATACCATCACCAGTAGCACTAACACTATTTGTGGAATTAAGATTTGATAAATCTCCCCAAAGTTCATCATACTTAGCAACTAATTCTTTATTTCTTGCAAACCCACCAGTTGCTATGACTACACCTTTATTTGCGTTTACTATAATTTCAGTATTCCCCTGTAATCCTTTGACCCCTACAGCCTTACCATCTTTCATAATAATATCAGTTACTTTGGTTTCTAATATTATTTCAGCATCATCACCTTTTGATGATATAAAATCAACATAGGCATCTATAGGACCAGTAGTAAGTGGTTTAATAAATTGATGAGTTCTTGGCCATAATGCTCCTGTAACAGTAGCAATTTCATCTGATATATCCACTCCTAAGCTTTCAAGCCAACTAATAGATTCTTCAGCACCGTATGCAAATTTTTCTATTAGCTCAAGATTACCTTTTTTATCTCCCCCATTAAAAGCTTGTAATGCATGAAGTTGAGGAGAGTCAAACATATAAGTAGATTTATTTTCTTTATATTCTTTAATTTGCTCTGCTAATTCAGTCATTAATCTTTTATGTATTTCATTAACAGGCTCTTCTTTTGTAATTGCTTCAATTTGCTTAATTAATTCAGGACGCATAGTAAGATTTTGTTGTCGTTTACTATCAACTGCATTATATTGTCCACCAGCCATTATAGTGGATCCGCCTAATGTAGGCATCTTTTCTAATACAATAACTTTAGCATTGTTCTCTAATGCAGAAACAGCAGCCGCAAGACCAGCACCACCGCCACCAACAATAACTACATCCGTAGTTTTTTCTATTACCTCTCCATCATTTGAAGACTTACTTACTTCTTTTGAAAAATCATCAATATTAGCTCCAGCTTTTTCTAAAGCTTGTTTAGTAGCTTCTAGGATAGCATTACTAGAAACAGTAGCTCCAGATATTGTATCAATATTTAAGCTTTGGTATTCAACTATTTCTTTAGGAATACGCTCTAGAGCAGCATCTGATATTCCAGATGTTTCACTATGATTAGTAACTTTCACCGATAAAATACTTTCTTCATCCACCTCTACTTCAACAGTAAGAATATCACTAATTCCTTTTGCTTCACCAGTATATACTCCCGGTGTAAGTTTACCCGATCCATTATTAGAAGAAGCTGGTGACTTGTCCTTACTACATCCAACCATAGATAATACCATAGCTAATATCAAAAATAAAGCCGTGTATTTTCTGGTAAATTTAGACATAAAAAAACCTCCTTTTAATTTTATAGAATATTTCACTAGAATATTCTGCCAATATATTCTAGTATATCCTAGGTTAAAAAAATGTCAATAGACTTATTAAAAAAATAACAATAACTTTATATAAATAACCTTAATTTGGAAAAATAAAAACTAGGGAATAAGGATTTCAAGAAATAAATATAATATCAATTCTTACCCTACATGAATAATAAATATCACCCAATGGAGGAAATCAGCTACCTTTATAAATTTAAACCTAGAAATTCATCACATTATTTCATACTTTTGTCCTATACTTCCCTATGTTGCAAAAATATCAATATTAAGTTAGAATATATAACTAGAATATTCTGTTTATATATTCTAACACCTAAGATATATAATATTAGCTTTTATAAGGTGAGAAAAATATATAAGCATTATTTTTAAGGGGGTATTAAAGTGAAAAGTATCAAAATAAAGCTTGTCGCATATTTCTCTGTGTTAATTTTATTATCATCTGTTACTATCGGCTTTATTTCCATAATGAATGCTACTAGAACCATTAGCACTGAAGTAGAAAATTCTCTTAAAAACATGGCTAATGATAGAGCAGAAATAATAGAAAGTCGAGTTGAGACAGAAAAAAGAGTTTTAGAAACTATAGCACGCAGTGAAGGGATTCAAAGCATGGATTGGGAACTACAAAGAGCCGAAATAATGAGACAGGTGAAAGGTACAAATTTTATTGAAATGGCAATTTCTCATCCTGATGGAACTACATATGCTCAAGATGGAACTATTGTCCAATTAGGAGATAGAGAATACCTTAGAAAGGCTCTAAATGGTGAATCAAATGTATCTGATTTAACAGTCACCCGTGCCGTAAATGAACTAAATTTATTGTACGCTGTACCTATTACAAAGAATGGTAAGGTAGTAGCTACTTTAACAGCTAGGGCTGATGGCAATATTTTGAGTAATCTCATCGAAGATACTGGTTTTGGAGCTACGGGATATAGTTATATGATTAATGATAAGGGAACTATGGTTGCCCATCCAAACAAAGATCTGGTACTAAATCAGTATAATGCAATAGAAAAATCAAAAGAAGATGAAAGTTTTAAAGACGCAGCAGCAATATCTGAAGTGATATTAGATGAAAAACTTGGTGTAAGTAATTATTCCTTTGATGGTAAAAATCTATATGCTGGCTATGCACCAGTTGAAGGCACTAACTGGATATTCGTTATTACAGCAGATGCAGATGAAGTATTGGAGTCAATCCCAACGATGACAAAAGGTATCCTTATATCAGCGTCTATAGCTTTATTATTGAGCATAGCTATTACGTACATAATAGGAATTCTTATTGCAAATCCAATAATTGAAGCAACTAAATATTCAGAGACACTGGCAATCTATGATATTACACAAAATATTTCTGAATCTTTTATGTCACGAAAAGATGAAATCGGTGGTCTAGGTAAATCTATGCAAAATATTGCCCATAATCTTAGAAATATGATCAATGAAATTCGAGATTCTTCAGAACAAGTAGCAGCTGCTTCAGAAGAAATGACAGCTACCTTACAGCAATCAGCTATTTCTTCCGAAGAAATTTCAAAAACTGCACAAGAAATAGCAAATGGTGCTTCTGATCAAGCATTAAGTACAGAAACTGGTTCTTCAAAGGCTACTTTATTAGGTGAGATAATTGAAAAAAATTTAAAATATACAAGAGACTTAAAGACCACTTCACAGCAGATAACAGATACTATTAGCAGCGGTATAAAAGAAATTGAAAACCTATATGAAATAACAGAAGAAAGCAATAACGCATCAAAAGCGATTCAAGAAGTTATATTAAAAACAAATGACAGCTCTATCAAGATAGGACAGGCTAGCAGTGTAATTGCATCAATTGCTGAACAAACTAATCTACTAGCTTTAAATGCAGCTATAGAAGCAGCAAGAGCTGGAGAAGCAGGAAAAGGTTTCGCAGTTGTTGCAGAGGAAATTAGAAAACTGGCAGAACAATCTTCAGCTTCTACAGCATCCATTGATGAAATAGTTGATAGTTTACAGGAAAATTCTAAAAATGCTGTAATAACCATAGGTAGAGTATCTGACATAGTTAATGAGCAAACTCAAAGTGTAACTAACAGTAAAGATAAGTATATGTTAATATATGAAGCTATGAAAAGTGCAGATAGAGAAATTGAACTATTAAATATTTCAGGAACAGAGATGGAAAATATGAAAAATGAAATACTTGATACTTTGCAAAATCTTTCTGCCATAGCACAAGAAAACTCTGCAGCTACAGAGCAGGTAACTGCATCTATTGAAGAGCAAGTTGCTTCTATGAGTGAATTTGTAGGTACCAGTGAAACTTTATCAGATTTAGCCCAAAATCTACAATCAATTATTATGAGATTTAAAATTTAAAAATATGATGAGAAATAAATAATTCACTATAATAAAATTGAGTGTGTTTTAAACACACTCAATTTTATTTTCATCGCCTTTAGCTATACTCAAATATATTTTTGTGAATCAAAAACTTATTAAGATTGAACCTTTATAATTTAATTATTCATACTCTAGTTGGCACTCTCTTCTTCTATTAATTTAATTATAATATAAAAGTCTTAGAGCAAAAGCCTAGAATTAGATTTATTGATTATTTAGTTTATTGATTATTATTTTTACATTATCTTTATCTGATAAATTTAAACTACTATCTATATAAAATACTTCTTTATCCTTTAATAATATTACCGTCCCTTTATTGTCTATATCATTATCATAATTTATAAAGAAAGCTTCATCAAAATACCCATATTCACTATCTGTTGGAGTTATAATTCTATTATATTTTGAAACACCTTCTTTAATCATGACATCAAATATATATTTAGCAAGCCTGTCATTTACAGTTCTTATATAATTTGTTCTTACATGATATCCATCATTCCCTCGAAAAGTTTCATAATAAGTGGAGTTCTTTGAAAGAACTATGCTTTCCTCCCTATAAAAATTTGTATAACTAGGACTTGGAAGGTTAAAATCACTAAGCATTAACCCCTTATATCCTTTTTGTAATTCCTCTGATTCATTTATATTATATAATTTAGGCATAACTATGTTAACTATAATTAATACAGTAATAATAGCGAATGCAAACAACCCAATATTTTTTTCCTTGCTTCTTTTTTTCTTATTTTTATTCTTTTTAAATAAATATCCTACTGTGAGACCTATGGTAGTAGGCAAGATACTTAACAATCCAATAACATTCCGATTTAATAAATCTAATATTAATCCTATTATAATTGATAAACTAAGAATCAGTGCAGGATAAAATAACAATGATTTCCTAACCCTTAACTGCTTATAACTTGCTTGCGGCAAAGGTTCTTCTCTCTTAACAGCTGCTTTAGCCTTTAATATCCAAATTATATCAGAAAATATATATACAACTAAAGGAACTATAAATATTGGACCGATCATTGCAATTGCCATAGAGATATTTGAGTTAAATATCCTATAATCAAGTGAAGATAATTTACCTAAACTCAATATAAAAATCGGAAGACATATTGCGAATATAATTATTTCAAATAATATAGATTTATTTAATATAGTTTGCTTTATTCTATCATCTGTTTGGATTGGCAGTAAATTATCTTTTCCATCTGAATAAAAAACTTGAATCTTATTTGAGGCTGTTATAAAATTCCATCCTGCATCTATACATAGATTTCTATATTCTACCACCTCATCTTTATCGGGATAATCAAAAACCGAAAGCTTAGGAAATAAGTCAACTGAAAATTTCAATTCTTGAGGCTCTATCTTTTTATATCTAACTATATATTCACCGATTTTATCCAACATCCAACCTTTTCTCGCCATTTTTTCAAAATGCTTTTCTATTGCATTGATATCAGATGCCGCAAATAAGAATAATTCCCTTTTAGTATTTTTTCTCATAACCTACACCCCCTGTTAAATATTATTATTCCTAAAAAAGAATATCATCATCGGGTCTTTTAAATATACTTTTTCTTGTTTTGTAGCCATCTTTTATTTCTTTTTTATCTTCAGTTGTATCATCTTCTTCAGAGATACTGCCATATTTAAGGATACCTTCTCCATCACTGATTAATTGCCTTAGTCTATTAATCTCCCCTTCAAGTATTTCTGTACCCAATTTCGTAATAATATACGTTTTTCTTCTTCCTTCATCTGATACTTGCATAATAATCCCTTCTTCTTGAAATCTGGATAACAAAGAATATAAAGTACCTGGACCTACAACTACCCTACCTTCAGTAAGTTTCTCAATAGTTTGCATAATTTCATAGCCATGTCTTTCCTTAGTTAGAGTTAATAATATATAATACATAGGCTCTGTAAGATTTTGCAATTGTGTTCTTGCCATATAATCACCCTTATATCTATACTCGATATATCTAGTATCAATATATTATAATAATTAAAATTTGTCAATAAAAAAAGGCAGTTACCTGCCCAGTTCATATATCTTATTGCCATATTTATCTGCAAAATCTCTATCGTGAGTAATTACTATAACACCCATTCCCTTAGATGCTACCGTTTTCAAAATCTCTCCTATACTATCTCTTAATTTATAATCTAATGCAGAGGTAGGTTCATCAAAACAAAGATATTGAGGTTCCATTGCAAGAGCTCTGGCAATGGCAACTCTTTGTTTCTGTCCCCCTGATAGCTGATACTCATAAGAATCTTCTAGTCCACTCAAACCTAATAATTCTATTAATTCCTTAGCTTTCTTTATAGCATCCTCTTTAATCATCTTCCTTCCCTTAATCAACGAATAGGTTATATTTTTTATTACACTAAAGTGAGGAAATAGATTAAAGTTTTGAAATACTAGGCCTATAGACCTCTCTTCTACTTCATCGTCATGAGAAAATGATATTCTCCCACTATCATAAGCTTCCAATCCACATAAGCATCTAACTAAAGTGGTCTTACCTACTCCAGATTCTCCTACAATCATAACTATACTACCCTTTTCTACTTCCAGATTTGTATTAACTAAAACCTTCTTATCCCCAAATGATTTATTTAAATTCTCAACTTTAAGCATCTTACCACCTACCTATAATATTCAAACTTATTTTCAATATTTCTTAATACATAAGTCAAAACTCCAATAAATATAAGATAAATTCCACCTGCTAAAAATATTGGTATTAGTGAAGCATCTTTATTTGAAAGAGTTTTGGCCGCTCTTAAGATATCTCCAAGACCTAAGACATATACTAAAGATGTATCCTTTACTAAAGTAATAAGCTCATTACTCAAAGATGGGATTACTACTTTAAATACTTGGGGAATAATTATTCCAAGATAAGTAGTCTTCTTAGAAAGTTTCAATACCTCGGAGGCCTCAAACTGACCAATATCTATGGAATTCACTCCTCCTCTAAATATTTCAGCAAAATATGCAGCATAGTTTAAAATAAATGCAATTGAAACTGCGATTTCTCGATTAAGGACAACTCCTATAATCGGAAGTCCAAAGAATACAAATATTATCTGCAATAATAAAGGCGTTCCCCGCATAACTAATATATAGCCTTGTATAATAAATTGAATTATTTTTATTTTAGATAATCTAAGCAGACATACTATAACTCCAAGAGGTATAGAAAATAATGCAGTAATTGCAAATACCCATAGGGTTGTTTTGAATCCACTTAGAATAAAAGGGGTAATGCTTAAAATGTAATCCATACTTTCACCTACTACTTAATTATATTTTCTCCAAACCATTTTTCAGAAATAGCCTTTGCAGTACCATCTTTCTTCATCTCATCTAAAGCTTTGTTAAGTCTTTCTAATAACACTTTATCTCCAAGTCTTAAACCTACTCCATACTCCTCATCACCAAAATCATCATTAAGTACCTTATATTTTTCTTCTCCTCTTTCAGCTATATAATATCTAGCTAATACTTGGTCAGCCACTACTGCTTCGACTCTTCCTGCTTCTAGATCCATAAACGCTTCATTATAAGTATCAAATAATATAACCTCTGCATTTTTAAAGTCTTTAATTGCATCTGCCTTTTCTAAGGCTTCCAAAGAACTAGATGAATTTTGAGTAGCTACTATCCTATTTTTTAAATCTTCTTTTGTATTAATATCAGAACTATTTAGTGATACAATTACTTGTCTATTATCTAAATAAGGTTTAGTAAAATTAACTTTTTTCAATCTCTCTTCACTAATAGAATATCCATTCCATATTAAGTCAATATTACCTGAGTCAAGCTCCTGCTCTTTTAAATTCCAATCTATTGGTTGAAATTCTACCTTGAGTCCCATTCCTAAAGCTGCTTCTCTAGCTAATTCAACATCAAATCCAGTTAAACCTCCATCTTTATCTCTAAACCCCATAGGAACAAATGTATCATCTAGTCCAACAATTATACTTCCTCTTTCCTCTATCTTATTCCATGTATCAATTGACTTATTTTTAACCCCACAACCTGAAAGAATCAAACCTAATATTAACACGGAAATCACTAAAAATTTTAACTTTTTCATACTATCCCTCCATTTAAATTTATGAATATTCTTGTTGGAATTTATCTTGCCAGGTTGTCCCCTTGTATATAATTAAAAAAGCTTTCGTCCTCAAAATCAATCAAGGACGAAAGCTATCGCTCACGTGGTTCCACCTAGTTTTATTGATACCTCACGATATCAACCTTAGTAAGTATGCCAACACATACTAATCATTTTAACGGGTGATTAAACCGAAGACTCCTACTTAGATAACTTTTCAGGCCCTACTCAAGGATGTGTTCTGAATGATTTTTATGTCCCTTTTCACCAACTGGGTACTCTCTAAAATAAAATGTTCATTCATACTATTTCCTCTCATCGCTTTATTAGTTTAGTATGATATTATATTAAATCAACTTTAAAGGAATGTCAAGTATATTTTTAAATCTTTTTTAATTTCTAATAAATATTTCTATAACTACTAGAGAAGCTCCTTCTCTATCTTAATCTGAACTTGATCTAGATAGGTTTTGAAAAAACTCTTCAATTTATTTATGTTTCTATAAAAACCTCTTTTATTATTAATTAAAACATTTGGGTAATATATTCTTGAGGAGAGTGATGATAATGAGTCAAAAATATATTAAGCCAAGTCAGGAAGAAATCAAATCAAAGTTAAATGATATGGAATATCGAGTAACCCAAGAAAATGCTACAGAAATGCCCTTTTCTCATAAACTTAATGATAATTATGAAGAAGGTATATATGTAGATATAGTATCAGGTGAACCACTATTTAGCTCAAAGGATAAATTCAATGCAGGTTGTGGATGGCCTAGCTTTACTAAACCTATGGAAAGTGATCATATAGCTGAAAAACTAGATACTACTCATGGGATGATTAGAACTGAAGTAAGAAGTAAATATGGTGATTCCCACCTTGGCCATGTATTTAATGATGGTCCTAAAGATAAAGGTGGATTAAGATATTGTATAAATGGTGCTTCCCTAAGGTTTATTAAAAAAGAAGATTTGGAAAAAGAAGGATATGGTGAATATATTAATCTATTTAAGTAATTTATAAGCTATCATTTAAAATTTACTCTTTACAAATGAATCCTTATGATTTATATTATATATACCCCCATATGGTATATATAAAAAGAATTATAAAGGAGGATTTATTATTGAGTAATTATTATATTAAAGTAAATCGTACTTTTACAACTATCAGAAAATATGCTTGGATATTTACTGTTTTAGTAGCCATTGGAGGCCTATGGGAACCAAAGCTAGGTCTATTGGTTATTTTAATTATGATGGGCCTAACCATAACTGCTTTCTTCACAGGAAGATATTGGTGTGGTAACTTTTGTCCCCATGGCAGTTTGTTTGACAAGGTATTTTTAACAATTAGTCAGAATAAAAAAATTCCAAAATTCCTAAAATCTAAACCAATGGTAATTGGATTTTTTATATTTTTCATGTTTAACTTTTCTAGAAAGTTAATAAAAATATCAAAATTATGGGGTACTTTTAGTTTTCTAGATAAACTAGGGCTACTATTTGTTAATACATATTTAATGGTATTAATTGTTGGTGGGCTATTAGCTATCTTTGTTAATCCTAGAACTTGGTGTCAATTCTGTCCTATGGGATCATTGCAAAAGTTATCTTATAAACTAGGAAAAAAATTAGGAGTTACAAAGAAAACTGAAAAGAAAATCACCATATCTAGCAAAGATAAATGTTATTCCTGCGGTAAATGTTCTAAAGTTTGCCCTTTCCAGCTAACACCTTATCTAGAGTTCTCTGATAACAACCAATTTGATAATATTAATTGCATTAAATGTTCAACTTGTGTAAAAAATTGTCCAGCTAATATTCTGTCATTGGAAACCGAAGAAAATGCTATAAAATTAAAGGAAAAAGCTTCTATAAAATGAACTAATTTCTGATAAATCTGTATGGAAATGAAGAGAAAATTCCTATTTAAACATTATAAAAGACCAGAAATTTCTGGTCTTCTATATTTATATCTTAAACAATTGTATTAAGCTATTTAATTTCTCAGCAGTAGCTGCTTGGCTTTCTGCGGCATCGGCTATTTGCTCTAATGCTGTTACTGTTTCTTTCATTCCAGACATTACCTCATCAGAATTAGCAGAGGCATTATTCATACTACCTGCTACATTCTGTATTACTGATGATATCTCTTCAGTTGATGCATTTAACTCTTCAGCCATTGCTGCTGTTTCTTGAGATAAGTTATTTAC
>OGSB01000242.1_pt1 | contig 34329 bp, 28 predicted proteins | sample 1573741 | NCBI WGS metagenome assembly OGSB01 (sample SAMN03295824, study PRJEB24534) | human gut metagenome | isolation source: fecal sample 5 from infant 3 | host: Homo sapiens | place: USA: Pittsburgh, PA | collected 2014-07 | reverse complement strand
GTGAGATAGAAAAGAGATACAGTTATTAAACTGTAACTATATTATACGAGGAGGAGATAAAAATGGAAATGTATAAGATAGGTGATTCAGATAATTATGTTTCTTTCAACAAAAATGATTTAAGAAGAATTTATTTATTACAGCAATTAGAAAATAATAATGGTGTAGAGTTAGATGAGAATGAAAAACCAATTAGATTTAAAAATAATATTCTTCAGAAAGTCAAGATCAACGAAGAAGACTTATTTTCTTATCTTTACTTAGAACAACAAGACCTAGAGGAAGAAATTTTATATGATAATTTAAAAGAAGAATATTTACATAGTGTTAGGGTAAATAAATCACCTTACTCTGTTATAAGAAGGGTAAAGGACTTTGATTATTTTATTGAAGATGAATATCTAAAAGAAAAAATTGAAGAAAAAGTTAAAGAAAATTGGAAAGTAGTTATTGAAAAATTAGATGACACAATAGTTATGAAATATTTTAATTCTGATAAATTCAAAAAAGAAACTCTAAATTCAATCTCTGTAGATAATTTTGTTAAATCTGATCCTTTATTTGATGTAAATAAACTAGATACAATAATTAAAGATTTTGATTTTAGTAAGGAAGAAGATAAATTAAAGGTAGTAGAGCTATTGGACAAAGAAATAAAGGAGAATTTAAATAACGTAAATGTAGATATTAATATAAAAGAGATTATAAAATCAAATCCAGATTTTTTTGACTTAGATAGACTTATAAAAGCAGAAGAAAAAATAATACTAAAAGTATTTCAAGAAATAGAGTTAGAAAAAGATGGACATACTATCAAAGTTGAAGCTACTAAAGAACAAGATATTACAGATAAAATAATAGAAGAACTAACAAAACAGACAACAATTGAAGATCCATATGTGGATAATAAACTATTGACAGAGGAAGAAATTAGGAAGAGAAGCAGTGAGGGCTCTATAAATTATGAAAAAGAGGAGAAAGAGCTTATAGAAAAGATAAATTTCTATAATAGTTTAGAGCTCTAAGGTATTGGAAAAATGTACTAAAGATAGTATAATGTACGTACACAAAACACAGAGGGGGAATGGGAAATGAGGAAAAGAACTACGATTATCTTCACAATATTATTTCTTTTGTTATCAACAACAACTGCATGTGCAAGTGGTGGAGTAAATGCTAATGTTATAGAAGAAAATACGGTAGCAATGGTTAGTACTATAAAAGAACAAGAAGTTACAAATGTAAAAATTAAAATAAATGGAGTAGAATTAAAAATTCCAGAGGAATATGGACATCCTTTCATTGATACTCAAAATAGAACAATGATACCACTAAGGATAATTTCCGAAAGTTTAGGACATAAAGTTGAATGGGATAACAAGACTCAAACAGCAAATATAGATAAGAGTGTATTTATTACAGTTGAAAAAAATATAGCTTATGGTCCAGGTAGTGAAAACAACCCAAGTGGAATAATTGAAATGGATACTAAGGCTATTTTAAAAGATGGTAGAACTTATGTGCCATTAAGATTTGTAGTAGAGGCTTTAGGTTATGAAGTAAAGTATGATGGTCCAAAGGCATCAAATGGACATAATCATATGACAAATATCTTTAAAGAAGGTATGACAAATCAACCAAGTACAGATGATGGTGCTCCAAGTAAAGATGGTAATGTGTATAAGATTAAAGGTGAAAGTGGAACAGTTAGCATTAATCTTGATACAGATAGAAATAAATATGGAGAGGTTAATGATGAAAAAGCATTTGAATTGTTAGAACTATTCCATAAATCAATAAAATTAACAGAAAGTAAAGACTCTGTTAAATTAACATTTTATCAACCAGAAATGCCAACTGGAGACGGATTGAAGTATAATGCTTCAATTGAGTTAGCTATGAAAGAAGGCAGTGGATATGGTGCATATTTAGATATTTATTCAACTAATAATCTACAAAACGTATTTACGACTATTAGAGATGACGGATATAGTGAAGTTATTTTTGAAATTGATATGTCAAAAGTTGAGAATATAGTATTCTCAGGCAGAGTAAGTTACAATGGAAAAACATCAGAACAGTATAGAGCAGACTTGAGAACAGGAAAGGTAGCTCTTGGAAAATATCAATTTCTATATGAATAAAATTTATTTTTCAAACTAAATGAGGCGAGTATGGCAATTGTACTAAAAAGAACTTCTTGAAAAAGAGGTTCTTTTTTCTATTTTTCACTTTATTTAGTTTTAAAATACTTAAAATCTCTTATAATTTAGAAACAAGATTAAAAGGGAGGAAGTAATTATTTTAAAGAACCTTTTTTAAAAAAGGAAAGCTGGTAGGGAGAAAATAGGTCATATCTTATTAACAAGCGAAATTATGCCACTGTATTGTAGCACCCCACCAATTACAAACAAAACATTATATTTTGTAAAGAAGTTCAAGAATAATGTTGCTACAGGAAAAGAACTAAATTCACTTTCTAGTAGCGAAAGGGAATTCTTGTATGTAAAGAGTATTAACACAAAATGGTGTTCCTGTTAAGATAAAAGATAAAAATTTTAAAAAGATAATTTGTAATACAGAGTTTGAAAAGAATGGGTTCAAATCTCGGCAAGTTTATTTAATTTCATAGACCAGTTTTTTATTATAATTACCAACCCTTTAAGTAAGATATAGTACAAAAATTATAAAGGGGGGTAATAAAATTATGAAAACTAAAGGAATAATCTACTACTTAAATAATAAAGAGGACTATATCGTAAGAGTAAATAAAAAAACGGGTTTAAGAAATATTGTTATATTAAAGATGAAGAGCTGATTCCTTTTTAAAAATAATTTAAATACACTTTTTAGTGTATTTTTTTGTTCTTAACTATGTATATATGAGTTGTATATAATGTATATATTTTTTTGAGGATGTTTTTGAAGAAATAAATATAGTTAAATATAAATATTTTTAATATACATACTTTATATATATAATGTACATAGATTTTATTTTTATAAGATTTTGAAGATTTTTTGAAGAATTTCGAAAAAAAGATTTTGAAAAGGTTTTGAAAAATATTAAATATTTAATATTTGAAGAAATTAATTCATTTTTTCTATCGCTTATACTTCACTTTCTATAATTCCTATTCTTAAAATTTCTCCCTTTTATTCCTACGTTTTTACCACATATCATCTTATGACTCTCCGATATTTTTCATATTTTAAGCCCTGTTTATACCACTATTTAAAATAAAATATAAAAGTGATTATTGATTCACCAACCAAAAGAGGTAAAAAATATTGATACAATCAAGCTGTATCAAATAATTGAGGTAGGAGAAAGAGGGGGAGAAAAAACAGGTGCTTGCACTATGTCCATTCTACTCCTTTTTTCTATCGTTCAACTTCACCCCTTAACGGGGTTTGTTTCACTTGAAAAAAGGGCAGGCCAACTTCCCTTATTTTTTTCACTACGTTCAAAAAACTTCGGTCGTTGCCACCGCACGCAAAACCCTAAAGGGCTTCGTTCCCCCAAAAGGCACGGGGGAACTACGGGGCTTATTTTTTCTTCCTTCGGTCGAAAAAATTTCTAAAAATAGTCTAAGGACTATTTTCAGAAACAGCCCTTTTGCTTGCAGAATGGACTGTCCGTTTATCCTGCCTTTTTAAAACCTCAAAAATACTTCAAAAATATTTCAAAAGTTAAAGTCAAAATAAATTCAAAAATAGCTCAAAAGTAATTTTGTATTAAGATAATTCTGTTTTAATGGAAATGCAAATTTTATTTACTGTTATCTTTTCCTTATCAAATGATAAGGAGAGATAGTAGATGAGTAAGAAAAAAGAATTAGGTCAATTTTACACAACAAATGCTCAATACATTACAGAAGGTTTGTTAGATATTTTCCCAGAAGGAGCTACAATAGTAGAACCTTTCGCTGGTAATTGGGATTTATTAAATCTAGTTAAAGATAAACACAAAGTTGAAGCATATGATTTAGACCCTAAAAATGATGAAACTGAAAAAAGAAATAGTATTTTAAATCCACCAGATTATAGAAAGAAGTGGGTCTTTACAAATCCCCCTTACCTTCATAAAACAAGAACAAAAGAGAAAACGGTCTTTGAAAAGTTAAAAACTGATGATTTATACAAAGCTTCAATAAAAACAATGCTAGAAGCAGAGGGGGGAATACTAATCATTCCATTAAACTTTTTTAATGCTTCAGACAAAGAATTTAGAAAAGTTTTTCTTTCTAAATTTGAAGTCCAAAAACTAAAAGTTTTTGAAAAGCAAATTTTTGATGATACACCTCTTCCAGTTTGTGCTTTTTCTTTTATTAAAAAAGAAAATACAGAGCAAACTTTAAATACAATTTTCCTGCCGAAAGGAAAAGAACAAAAATTCAAAATAAAACTAGAAGAGGGTTACACAATAGGAAGTGAAATCTTTAACTTAGAGCAGTCAAATATAAAAATTAAAAGATTGACTAACACTAAAGAAAGACCAGCACTTTCTTATCTTCATATAAAATGTATAGACTCAGGAACGGAAGAAGGAAAAGTCCAGATGTTCTGGGATAGAGAAAAATATTATGGTGATGAAAATAGAAAAAGTTATATAACTGTTTCATTTGATCAGCATATACCAATAAAATACCAGAAGGCTCTAGTAATAGATTTTAACAAGAAATTAAATAGCTATAGGAAAAAATACAATAGTATGTTTTTATCAAATTTTAAGGCTTGTGGGAGAGATATGATAAGAAAGAGAATAAGTTACACACTTATTTATACTATTATTTCAAATGTTTTATATGAATATGGCCTTTAAATAAAAAGCTCCAGTTTTGACTGGAGTTTTCATATTACCACACGTTAGTTATATTTAGTATAGTGTGATCCTTCTTAATAACGAATGTACGATCTTTTGTATTAGAATAAACAAACGTGCCACAACTATCTGGAGACAGTCCTGAGAAGTGTTCATTTTGTTCTTCATCATTAAAAAAGGCATCTTTTATATCCTCTATTGTCATTCCTAATAAAAGCATTTGTTTTTTTGTTTCATCTAAAAATTCAAATCTATATAAGATATCATTAAATATCATTCTTTCTTTCATATGTAAAACCCCCTTATATAATTTCTTATATTTTAACATAAAAGAAGTTAAAAAGCTTCATTAGTCAATAAAGTTAAGGCATTAACATTATAAAAAATGAAATACTTACATATAATTTAAAAAACAATAAAGGAGGTTGATGAAATGACTAGAAGAAGTACAAAAGCTAGAAAACAAGCAAGTGTAAAATTGAATTGGAACAATAAAACTTTAGAAAAAGTAGCAAGATATTTCTTGTATTCAGAAGGTAGATTATCAAAAGACCAAATAATCGAAATAGGAAATCAAACCCTATTTCATAAATTGAAGTCAGGAGGATATATAGAAGAAGTAAAAAATACAGATAAAGGAGTTTTTAAAACAACAGAAAAACTTAGAAATCAATATAAAGTTAATGTTGATAGTAATGCTCGGTTTTCTGGAAGTGGAAGCACAGAGCATTCAAAGGGAGTTTATAATATTGTTAAACTGCTTCCACAGAACATAATTATGCAGGGAAAAATTCAAACAGAAGAGGATTTAAAAGATGAATTTAAAAAGTTAAAGAAGAAAAAAGAATTTAAAACGAATGTCACGAGTTATAGAGAAAAACTGAATAGCGATAAAATTAATCTTATAGCTAAATATAAAAAGGAACTGCAAGGCACCCCAAAAAGCAGACAAGCCTTATTGAAAGCTCATTATACAAAAGAAATAGAAAAAATAGATTATAGATTGAAAGTATTAGGAGATACCAAAAGGGGTATTTCACATTCAGACTTTCGTGTTATTGCTACAAGAGAAGAAGCTGAAGAATTATTGATAAACTTACAATTAGAAAGGGATAAATTTGAAGATAGTTATTATATTGCTAGATTTGATAGGGCAATTGATAAATTACAAAATATTATAAGTGGAGCTGAGCCTACACAAGAAATCCAAATAAATTTTGAAATAATAACAAAGAATTATGAAGCACGAGACATTATAGCTAAAGAAAATTATGAGGTAGTAACAGGAGAAGAAATGATTTTTTTACCTGCCTATTAAGAAGTTCTGTATAAAACTTTATAGATTTGTTATATAATTTAAAAAAGGAGTTGAGTGATATGGAAGAGATAAAAAAATACTGCAATAAAACTTTTTACGAGATACAAAGAGCATTTCAAGATAATTTAATTTCTGTTTCTATAAGATCAAGTCATGATATACCTAAAAAATATAGTAAGTTGTTTTTAAGCAAATTAGGATTAATAAGGAGAAAAATCGAAAGAAGTGCAGTTGGCTTTGTAGATGGGAATTACTATATGCTATTAAGTGATTATAGAAAACAGAGAATATCAATTTATAAAGGGAGCGAAGAAATAGATTTAAAAACACTTGTAGATGATACTACTCAAGAAATAAAAGATTATTATTTTAAACTTAGTGAAAAATATAGCCTTAGTTTAGATATAAATAATTTATTTGAAATAAAGTTGGTTATTAAGTCGTTTCCTACATTAAATATAAATCAATATGAAAGAGTACATAAAATAAATGATGATATAGATAAAGAAGAAGTTTTAAATAACATAAAAGAATATGTAGATAATTTAACATTAGAAATATATAAACAGTTTAAAGATAATTTAATGTATAAGGAGTATATAGAAACCAGTAGGGAAACTGTAAAATTAGAGGAAGTTCTAGATAAACACTCAGAGCTACTATATCTAACTAAAACTGTAAAAGGAAAATATAGTAGAGATGATTATTACAGGGATAATGATTTTGAAAATACATTAATTGATGAGATAGAAAGACAAAGAGCTATCTGGTATTATTATAAAATTTCACACAGGATAGAAATAGAGGATAAGGGAAAAAGAACAATAAAGCCAAAAGTTCTTGATGGCTTCTATAAGTTAAAAGAAAAAGCTATTTTCTTCTACGATGCTACTGAGGATCAAGAGTTTAAGAAGCAATATGATATGATTTTAGAAACTAATAATTTAATTGAAGAGTATAAGACAGAGGTAGAACACAAAAAAATAAAATAGAGTTATAAAATAAAAAAACTACAGTAATATATCAATATAACAATTTTCCTTACTTGCAGGAAAGGAATTTTGTATATAACACTCCCCCTTGTTCTTCCCTTTTAGTTTTTAAAAAGAAATTCCTATATGCTTAGCGTATAGGAATTTTTTCGGTTATAAGACAATAAATTGTGATAAATAATTTCTATTAATCTATAATGAAATATAATAAAGAAAACAGGTAAGAAGATGTAGAAACAGTTAAGTTTCAAAAGGTAGGAAATTTCAAAATGGAGGGATTTTTAATAGGTTGAAATTTCTTATGTCTTGAACTATTCTGGAGTACATATCTTCTTTTTTAGTACAAAAATATAAAAGCTAAAAAACAAGGAGGTACGTGTTATGAAAACTATTTTAAATTTAATTAATTGTATGGTTGGAACAGTAGGAGCTATACTTAGTATGGCATTAAGAAAGGAAGGGAAATTCGGGCAAGCTATGAATAAGGCTTTTAAGGGTGTAATAGTATTAAATACAGTTATTAATACAATACACTATACTTCTCAAATTGAGAGCCTTGAAACAAGAATAATAGTATTTGGAGTTGAAATTGTACTATCAATTTTATACATTATATCAGTTGTAGATATCAAGCTCGACAAAATAGCATTCTGGACACTTTAATTAGTGTCCTTTTTGCATATCTGTAAGAATTAAAATTTATAAAAAAGGAAGGTGTAGTTAATGAATTTAGTAATTACTTTAATGATTTTATTTTTATTACTTGGTTTTAAGATATTTAATTTATTAAAAGGAAGGATTAATGGTTTATTATTAGCTTTTATTTTTATTATTTCTTATTCATTTATAATGAATAAGTTATTTGAATTGTTTGAATGGAGGGCTATAATATTTTTCTTTATGCCTTCGATAATTTTGTGGTTAGTAGATTTTAATAGATGCTAAGATTAATAATTCAGTATTAAATAATAGAGTAGGGAAAAGTTCGAAGTAGAAGTTCAAAAAAAATGAGGTCAATAATTACAAGTAATACAATCAGAAAACTATTAAATCGAACTTTAAAACTATCATTTAATTTGAAACAAAAATGTTATTGGTATCTATATAATATTATTTTTATATTAATAATATATCCATATTATATAGATACAATATGAATATAACATTTATTATGGTAAATATGAATAAAAAATGATATAATGCATTGAGAAACAATAGTTTGGGAGGTGTTTTTGTATGATAACATACTTCAAGAATCAATCAGACTTATCAAATGCTTTAATATCTGTCATAGATAAATATTGGGCGTTACAAATAAATGAAGAAGAATTTATTACTTATCTTAAGCAAGTAGCCGAAAACAATGAGGAAATGTTGTTCAAAAATAACGGCTATACAACTATTGTAAAACAAAAATTAGGAATCAAGAGATTAAATTTATTAGAAAAGATATTAAAAACAGAATCAGGACATTAGAGAGATTATAATATGATTGTCATTAATTAAGGAGGTTTTCTGTTGAACGATAATATGATTAATAACGTCTTTGAAGGCGATTGTTTAGAGGTTATGAAATTAATAGAGGATACATCAATAGATATGATTTTATGTGATTTACCTTATGGTCATACACAGAATAAATGGGATAGTATTATACCCCTAGATCTATTATGGGAAGAATATGAAAGGATAATTAAACCTAATGGAGCTATAGTTTTAACATCAAGTGGAATGTTCACAGCACAACTGATGTTAAGTAATCCTAAGATGTTTAAATATAAAATGATATGGGTCAAATCTAAATCCACCAATTTTTTAAATGCAAAAAAACAACCCCTTAGGAAATATGAAGAAGTTTGTGTGTTTTATAAGAGACAACCAACCTATAACCCTCAAATGACTGAAGGTGAACCTTATGATAAGGGTATGAGAAAGAATCAATTAAGTGGAAGTTACGGTGATTTTGAACCTGTTCATGTGAAAAGCAATGGAGATAGGTACCCTACAGATGTTATTTACTTTAAAACTGCAGAAAGTGAAGGAGATGTAGTACATCCAACTCAAAAACCTGTTGAATTAGGTAGATATTTAGTTAGAACATTTTCTAAGCCAGGAGATGTTGTTTTAGACAATACTTTTGGTTCAGGTTCATTTATTGTAAGTGCATTGTTAGAAGGAAGAAATTTTATAGGGATAGAAAAAAATGAAGATGTAGAATTGTTTAAAAATGAAACTATTGACTATATAGAGATTGCTAAAAATAGAATAAAAGAAGCATGGGATTCTTTAGATGAGCGTAAAAAGAAAAAGGTGAAGAAGGTTAATTTATTAAAAGAAAGCGGGTGTTAATAAGTGACTGAAGTTAGATGGAATGAGAGAAGTTGGGCTATTGAATTAATTTCTGAAATCAATATGATGTTGTCCACTTTAACATTAAATATTAAAAAAGCAGGTGGAGAAAATAGTGTATCAGCAGGAGGTAAGACATTATTCCCAGACCTGCTACTCTATTCTGACAGAGCAGGAACTAATATTATTCAAGGTTGGGAGCTCAAATTACCTGATATATCAACAACAGATGAAGAGCTTATTCTTAATGCTTCGAAAAAAGCAAAGATGCTTAATTTAAATAGCTTTTTTTTATGGAATTTTAATACTGGATGCCTTTACGTACTAAGACATAATGAATATGTACTTGAAAAAACTTGGTCAAGTGACACTTCCCATATTAGAACAAGAGAGGATGTTGAAACATATAGACATGATTGGCTGGAGGCAATAAAGAAGATACTATTAGAAATAAATCAGTTTATGATAGATGGTGAAATTTCTACAACAAAGGTTGAGTTCTTTATAACCAATAATATGTTATCGATTGCACTTATAGATAATAAAAATATACTTGCAGAGTTTTTAAAGCATGAAGCTCATAGAAACAGAGTTATGAACAGTTGGCTAAATAAGTGGTGGCAGGAAGTAAAGATGGAATATATATCTGATGAGCAAAATGTATTCCAGGCTTACTCTAAAGTTCTTCTTTTAAATTGGGTTAATAAAATAGTATTTGCCCATCTCATTAAAAAATATCACAATCCTGCATTATTGGTAAATACTATACAAGATAACATAACTATTGAAGAGGGCGTAGAAATATTTAAAAAAATAACTAATGAATGTGACTTCTATAGTATTTTTTCTCCAATTGAATATAGTGATAAGTTATCAACCGAAGTATGGAGATATCTTATTTCCTTAAATAAATTCCTTTCAAATAATAATTTACAAGAAATATCTCAAGAATCACTTCAAAGGATACTTGAAAACACTACTCAAATGGTAAAAAGAGAAATAAATGGTCAATATACAACACCATTAATACTAGCCGATATTTTAACAAGAATAACAGTCGATGATTGGACACAAAATTGTTTAGAACCTTGTTCTGGGACAGGCACTATAGCCAAATCATTAATAAAGAATAAAGTAAAAGTATTGTCGTTGGAGGAAGCACATAAAACTACATGGATATCAGATAAGTTCTCATTCCCATTACAAATTTCTAATATTAGTTTAGTAAATTATGATTCTATAAATATTCCATGTCAAATATTTCAAGCTAATGCTTTTGAATTAGAAATAGGTATGCCAATTGAAATTATTAATCCTAAAAATGGCGAAATAATTCAATTAGAATTAGAACCCATAGATGCAATAACTTCAAACTTACCATTTGTTGCTTTTGAAATATCGGACAGTGATGAAAAGGCTTTTAAGGTTGCTACTCTTGATAAAGTGAAGGAAGAAAGCAATATAAATATAAGTAAGAAAAGTGATATCTATGTAGCTTTGATATTTTCCTTATGGAATGTATTAAATATGGGTGGTAGAATGGGCATCATTACTTCTAATTCTTGGTTAGCAACGAGTTGGGGAAAACAATTTATAGAAGCTTTGCTTTATTATTTTAACATTGATAATGTCATTATTAGCGGAAAGGGAAGATGGTTTCCAAATGCAAGGGTAGTAACTACTATGTTAATATTGGAAAAAAAGGAAAAGTCGATTCCAGATGAAAAAAATTTAATAACATTTGGAATTCTAAAGAAAAGTATAGATGAAATGAAAGAAGATGATGTAAATACTATTATTGATTCAATAAATTTAAAGAATAGCGATAATTCTGATGTTATTAAAATCAATCAGTATTCTTTAGCCGATATATTTAAATTGAATAATCTGGGAATATCGTGGAATGCTTTGTTTTATGATATGCCATGGGTGCTAAATATTCAGGATAAACTTTCACCGATTAGTTCAATGTTTAATATAATAAGGGGTTCTAAAAGGGGATGGGATGATATGTTTTTCCCAAATGAGGTTTCTTGTATTGAATCCGAATATATAATAAAAGGGATTAAAACAGCTAAAAATGTTACCAGACTAATAGTAGAACCTGATAGTGATGTGTTTTGTTGTCCAGATTCAATAGATGAACTAAGAGAGAGGGAAGCAGTTGGAACATTGGCATGGATTGACAAATTTGCAGGAATGACAAATTCAACTGGAATTTTACTACCAATAAAGTTAGAGAATGATAGGAATAAAACACACGAAAAATATTGGTATGAACTAAATCCTATTTATGCTCAAGCAGAGTTTTTTACATCAGTAAATCCAAATGAAAGATTATTTTTTGCAAAGACAAATGGGGAATCCTTTATAAATCAGAGAGTAATAGGTTTAAGTTTAAGAGATGAGAATGAAGATAGCATGCTTATGTTCGCTTTAATAAATTCTACTATATCTATGTTTTTTATTGAATCCATTGGGTTCGGAAGGGGAGAAGGTGTACTAGATTTAAGCAAGAAGAGATTTGAAAAATTTATGATGCTTAATCCTGATATACTAACAGAAAAGGATAAAGAAATAATAAAAGAAAAGTTTAAACCTCTACTTAGTAGAGATATATTACCAACAAGAGATGAGTTAGAAATGGAGGATAGAATAGCTTTTGATATAGCTGTATTGGATGCATATGGATTAACAGAGTATTATGATAAAATTAAAAATTCTTTGATTAATATGCAATATACAAGATTATCAGTTAGTATAAATTGAAAAGAATAAGTAGTGTAAATAACATCATTGATGCTTTAATAAAATACTTATTTGACATTAAAAATATAGAGATAATATTAATCTAGGCACTCAAAGATGAGTGTCTTTTTTTGTCACAATTATTTGAAAAATGTAATGATATTGGGGTATAATGTTTGAAATGGAGGGAAAATTTTTACAAGGGGGATTAATGATGGGAGAAATATTTAAAAACGGTAGTAAATGGATAAGGACAGATTTCCATCTACACACAGATGAAGATAAAGAATTTAAATATTCAGGGGAAAAACAAAATTATATTAACGACTATGTAAGCAAGTTAAAGAGTGAGCATATTAGAATTGGTGCTATAACAAATCATAATAAATTTAATAGATATGAGTTTAATAAACTAAGAAAGGAAGCAGAAAACAACAATATTTTACTTATCCCAGGAGTGGAATTGTCAGTAGCAGATGGAGCTAACGGTATCCATACTCTTATTATGTTTAATGAAGATGAATGGCTAGAAAACGGAGAAGATAGAATAAATCAATTTTTAGATAGTGTGTTCTTAGGAATTAGTAATAGAGAGAATGAAAATGCTCGATGTAAATGTTCAATTATAGAAGTTATACGAATACTCGAAAGTATGAATAAAGACTACTTTATAATCATGGCACATATAGAAGATAGATGTGGCTTCTTTAAAGAACTTAGAGGTGGTAGGATAAGTGAGATAGCACAAGAAAAAATATTTGTTGAAAATGTATTAGGTTTTCAAAAGTTAAGAACTTATGATAATATTACTAAACTTAGGGATTGGATGGGGTATGATATAGCTTTTGTAGAAGGCTCAGATCCAAAATCTATTGAACAAATTGGTAAAGGGAAACATTGTTATTTAAAAGTAGGTGACTATTCTTTTGACTCTGTAAAGTTTGCACTTAAAGATATCCATAATAGAGTTTCATGTAATTTTATGCCTAATAATAAAACATTTATTAGATCAATAGCATTTGAGGGTGGAAAACTGGATGGAAAAGAGATTCACTTTGCTGAAAATCTTAACACTTTAATAGGGATTAGAGGTAGTGGAAAATCTTCACTATTAGAACTTATTAGATATGGATTAAATATTAACTTTGGAAGCAACTCTACAGATATGGATTACAAAAAGAACTTAATAAAAAATGCTATTACAAGTAGTGGAAAAATTATCGTAAATATTGTAGATAAGCATAATAAACACTATAAGATAGAAAGAATTTTTGAACATGAGCCACATATTTTAAATGAAAAAGGTGAAGAGTTAGGAATATCTTTAGATACAATTATTAAAAATCCATTATATTTTGGACAAGGAGATTTATCACAGACTGACAAATGTGAAGAAGCATTACTTGATAAATTAATAGGAAATTCAAATAAAGAAGTTCTAAGAAAGATTCAAAACAAGAAACTAGAGTTAATAGATAATATTAATAAGTTTATGAGATTAAAAGATATAGAAGAAGATATCAGAGAAAACGAAACTATAATAAATAATTGCAATCACAATTTAAAGCTATTTAAGAAACATGGAGTAGAAAAGAAATTAAATGATCAAGTTATATATAGCAATGATAAATTACATCTAGAAAATGTTGTTACTGTTTTAAAGAAACACTATAGGGATATAGAAGGTAATATAGGGGAAAGAACAAGTGAAATTATGGAGCTGTTAAATTATTCATCTGAAATTAATAATGATATATTAAACGAGTTAAATAAAACAATTAGTGACTTTATTGGAGCTTTAAACAAAATTTCTTGCCAAGTTGAAGTTATAGAGAATTTAGTTGATAGAATTCCAGAAATAGAAGAAAATTTTAATAATAAATTGAAAAGTATGGAAGAAGAATTTGCAAGGGTAAAACGAGAGATAAATATTCCTGAATTAGATATAAGTGATTTTATGAAATATAATAATAAATTAGAAACAGCTAATAAAGATATAGCTAGACTTGAAAAACAAAAAGATGAAAGAGAATGCTTGAAAACTTCAATAAAAAGCAATGTTCGAGAATTAAATAATTTATATTTAGAAGAATTTAATATATATTCTAGGGAAATAGATAAAGTAAATAATGAACAGGATAAACTTCAAATAAGTATAGGTTTTAAAGATGATAAAGAAAAATTTTTAGAGCATGTTAAAGAAAATTTTAAAGGGAGTGGATTACGAGCAAGCAATCATCTAGATATATCTGAAAAATATGCTGATTATTTGGAAATGTTTTTAGATATTTATTTACAAGAAAATAAATTTAAAGAAATGATTCCTGATAACTATTATGGTAAAGTTGTAGAATTGTTTGAGTTAAACATTCAAAAATTAATTGAGTATAAAACTCCTAATAAAATTAGTATTAACTATCATAACAAACCTTTAGCACAGCATTCAATAGGGCAAAGAGCATCAGCATTAATTTTATTTGTATTAACACAGAAGGATAATGATTTAATCATAATAGATCAACCAGAGGATGATTTAGATAATCAAGTTATTTATAAAGAGTTGATAACAAATTTACAGCAAAAGAAAAATGATATCCAGTTTATATTTGCTACACATAATGCTAATATACCAGTACTTGGAGATGCAGAGCAGATTATAACCTGTTATTATAAAGACGATGAAATAAACATAGAGTCTGGAAGTATTGATAAAAGAGATATCCAAAAAAGAGTAATAAAGATTATGGAAGGCGGAAGAGATGCATTTAATAGGAGGAATGAAATTTATAAGCTCTGGAAATACAACTTATAAAAAAATAGAAAATTAAGGTAACCTTTATTTGAATGATTAATATAATGGACAACTTAACTTTAGGATATACAATATGGATTAAAATCATGATTTTATAAAATATAGTTTTATTCTTTAAACAAAGAAATACTAAGTAAATATTAATAAAGGGGTAAGAAGGCTATGAAGAAGAAAGAACTTAATGAGTTTAAAAAAATTATTATTGAAGAATATCCAGAAGATTTTATTTCACAGATTTATCCTTGTTACAATCTAGAGACAATAACTAATAATAATATAGACTTTCATAATTGTGCTAATATATTAAAATGTGAATGGATAAACAATGTGAGTGATTTTATAAAATATTTAAATCATAAAGAGTATAAAGCATATAAATGGGCAAGGTGCTTAGATGATGGGAGTAGTAAGGGTAAGGAACCAGAGTGTGAGCTTATTAATGATTATTCTAACAATGATAAATTAGTTGTAGAAGTTAAGTCAATTGTAGAACTAACAGATAAAGAGAAAAGAGAAAAGTTTTCTTTCATTAACTTTAATAAGATCATAGAAACTATGATAAATTTTGATAAACAGTTATTATACAAGTTGAATACAAAGCCGTATTCATTACGTATTTGTTCAGAAATAAAGTGGGGTAAAAATAATAAAATAGAAAATGCTGAATTAGTAATTAAAAATATAAAGAGAGCAATAGACAGTTCATTTTCTAATTCTATAGATAATAGTTTAAGTGAAGAATTTGAAGTAGGTGGAGCTAAATTTATATTTGGAGTACTCAATAAAGAATGTGCAAAAGAAAATGGCATTGAAACAGGGCTGACAATTAACGGGCCATTAAAAATGTCGAGCTTTAAGGAATTCATACCAGAATTTAATAAATTTAAGCAAAAGATAGATGAGTATATAAACAGTACAGTAGAAAAATTTAATGGTTATGATGAACATAGAAAAATTCTATTACTATTTAATGATAGCAAATATTTCAGTAGTGAATTAAAAAAATATCTGTCTGAAATAAAAAGGCCAGATATAATAAAAGAATTATGGTTTGCAGAATATGAAACACAAATTATAGATGAATATATGAATGAGGAAGTGGTAGGTTTAAAATATGAAATGATTTTAGAAGAAGATTAAATATAAAGGGGTATATCGGTGAATGTATTGAATTGGATTTTAAATTATTTTAAATCATTACTTAAAAATAGAGAACAGAAAAAAAGAGAGCTAATTAACAAGTATAGGCACATTCTTAATAGTTGTAATTTAGCAAATGAGCGTTTTAATACCTTATTTAATGGAACTTATTATATTAATTATCAAATAAAAGATAGATGGAAAACTCAATATAATCAACTATTTATTGAAACTGAACATAACAAGAATTACAAGAAAGCTAAACTTTCAAATGAAGAAATAAATAAGATAATAAAATTTATAACTAATTATTCCATGTTTCTTGAGAAGTGTGATGAATATAATTTAGAATTTGTTGAGAAAGAGAAAATTAATTTTAAGGACCTATTTGATAATATTGAGGGTAGAGCATTAGACAGTCAGCAGAGGGATTGTATTTGTAAAGATGAAATAAATAATCTTGTAATTGCAGGTGCAGGAAGTGGCAAAACAACTACAATTGTAGGGAAAGTAAAATATCTTTTAACTAGATATAAATATAAGCCAAATGAATTATTAGTCTTATCTTTTACTAATGCTAGTGCTAAAGAAATGAGGGATCGAATATTAAAAGAGACTGATGAAGATATTGATGTTATGACCTTTCACAAACTAGGAAAAGAAATTATAGCAGAGGTAGAACAAGAACAAAGGACTCTTACGAAAATAAACATAGAAGATTTCGTTGGTGAAAAATTTAATCATTTAACAAAGAAAGATTTAAGATATAATGATTTGCTTAATAAATACTTCCTAAGTTATATGAAACCTTATAAAAATCAATTCGACTTTAAATCACGAGGAGAATACTATGATTATCTAAGGGATTCTAACATTAGAACTTTTAAAAATGAAATAGTAAAAAGCTTTGAAGAAATGGAAATAGCTAATTTTTTGTATATTAATAGGATTAACTATGAATATGAAAGAAGATACGAATACAAGACAGCTAATAGAGAGTATGGACAGTATCAACCTGATTTTTATCTAACAGATTATGCAATCTATTTAGAGCACTTTGGAATTGATGAAGATGGAAATGTTCCAGAGTTCTTTCAAGGAAAAGATGGAAAGTCTGCTAAGGAAATATATAACGAGGGAATTATTTGGAAAAGACAATTGCACAAAGAAAAAGGAACAAAGTTAGTTGAAACATATTCTTGGGAGAAATCTGAAGGAGTCTTACTGGATAATTTAAAGATAAAGCTAGAGCAATTTGGAGTAGAATTTAACCCCATATCTAGGAATGAATTGTGGGACTTAATAGAGAAGGATAAAAGTTATGAACTAACAAGCTTTGTTAAATTAATGGGAACTTTTATAAATTTATTGAAATCAAATAATTATTTCATACAGGATATTAAGAAGAAAAACAATAGATTATCAATAGGCCTTGAAAGAATAAGAAACGAAGCTTTTATTAATCTTATAGTTCCAATATATGAAGCATATGAGGCACAATTAAAAAATAATAATGAAATAGATTTTAATGATATGATTAATAAAGCTATTAAGTATGTTGAGGAGGGTAAATTCAGAAAGATTTATAAGTATATTATAGTTGATGAGTATCAAGATATATCTCTAACTAGATATAATCTTATAAAAGCCATTAAGAATCAAAGTAATTCAAAACTATTCTGTGTAGGAGATGACTGGCAATCTATTTATAGATTTGCAGGATCTAATATAAAGTTATTTACTGATTTTGAAAACTACTTTGGATTTACTGAAAAATCCTACATTGAAACTACTTATAGATTTAATAAAAATTTGATTGATTTAAGTAGTAAATTTATATTGAAGAATAAAGCACAGGTAAAAAAACAGCTTAGAGCATTTAATGATAATAACAAACAGGCTTTTGAATTGGTATATGGAGAGAATCATACTGAATTATCTAAGTTGTTAAAGGAAAAACTTTTTGAACTTCCTGAAAATACCTCTGTTATTTTACTGGGAAGGTATAATCACAAAATTGATCTTAAGCCTTATTTAGATAAGGAACTAACATTTAACAATAAAAATGATGCTGTAAGATTAAGAGGTAGAGAAGACTTAGATATTAAATTCTTAACAGTGCATAAAAGCAAGGGCTTACAGGGGGATTATGTATTTATTCTTAATAACACTAACGATAAACTTGGATTCCCAAGTCAAATTGAAGATGATCCTGTTTTAAATTTGTTAATTGATAATAGTGATATTTTTAAAAATGCCGAGGAAAGAAGATTATTCTATGTAGCACTAACAAGATCCAAGAAGTATGTATATCTAATGGTCAAAGATAAACGAAAATCATCTTTTGTTAGAGAAATCGAAAAAGATTATAAGATAATTCAAAACGAGGAAAAAAATAAAAAGCCTTGCCCTGAATGTAAAGAGGGGCATTTGGTATTAAAAGCAGGGGTTTGTTACAATGGAAAGAATTTACCCGACTTTTGGGCATGTTCTAATTATCCATATTGTAAGCAAATTAAATCTATCAAGAAAAAGGAAATTTATTAAATGTTATCATACAAAAAAAGATTTCAGAAAAGAAATAAGGTGACATAACTAGTATTGAAATATAACTATGGGTATATCAAACTGTCACAGTATGCTACAAAGGAGAGATTTATTAACCAATTTGTAATTAAAGACAATTATTAAAAGATATAATAATACTTTATAGGAATTGTGAGGGATATAATTGAAAATAGATATATTTGAAAATGGAATTACAGCATGGAAAGAATCAATATTAGTATTAGAAAAAATATTAAATGGGGAAGTGGATTTCTCCAATTATAGACGATTTATTATTAATTTACAAAGTGGTCTTGAATTATTATTTAAGAAGATGCTATTTGATAAAAATGAATTTATGATATTTTCGTTTGATAAGTTTCAAGATAAAGTGCTTAAAGAATATAAAAATTCTACAAAGGAAGGAAAGAGTATTTTTGAATATGTGGCTTCTAAAAACAAGCAGTTACCTCATACAGTAAATTTTAAAGAGAGTTACCAAAGGTTGGTATATCTTTATAATATGGATTGCTTTAATGAAGAAATTATAGCAAATTTATTAAAATTAGAAAATTTAAGAAATAATTTAGTTCATTTCGAGGTGGATATTGACGAGGAAGTCGTAAGTAGTTTGGCAAAATTATTATTGGATTGTGACGAGATATTTCAAGAAAATATTGATGAATATGGTTGGGGAAACAATTATATTTTAGAGAATACAAGATGTATGATTAATAAAAAAGATTTGAATATTAACAAATTAATATCTGAAAATGTAATTAATCAGCAGATATTAAATGAATTTAAGAATGAAGCGGGTAGTTTTGTAGAAATAGATATTAACGACTATGAATTAATTGCTGAGATTATACAGCATCAATCAAGTAATATAAAACTAAGCAAAGATGAATTAATAAGAAGGATAGAAATGCTAGTTAGACATGGATACATTGAAGAAAATTATTATAATTTCAGTTATGGAAATGATGATATGGATTCTATTACAGTAATTGAGATAACTGATAAGTTTAAATCATGCTAGTTTATTGTAAATCATTGCATATATTTTTAATTTAGGTAGTGTGTATTAATGTTTTAGAATATTAAAGGGGGAAATTACAATGCTACATGAAAGCAAAGAAAATGAAAGAATAGAGGTAACTGAAGTTGGATTAAGTTTTGAAGATGTATATAAGCAAGACTATTTTCCAAAAGAATATGAAGAAGAATTAAAATTAGCAAACCTATTACTTATACCTAGAACGTTTAGAGATTATGAAATACCTGTATTTCCAGAAGGGACTCTAGAGTTTTTTGAATACATAAAAGATAGGGCTATTAATACAGATTTAATACCTGATATTTGTGTTTCTGATGAACGGTATAGAGAATTAGAGTTGCATTCAGACATAATAAACTTACCTGAATTAATAGTGAATAATTTTGCACTACCAATAATTACTTCAATAATTGCTTCATACTTTTATGACAAAATAAAGGAACGAAAAAAAGATATAAATGCAACTGTTAATATTACAGTGGAAAAAAAGGGGAAATCAAAAAAGATATCATATGAAGGTAATATAGAGAATTTCGAAAAAACAATGAAAATTGTCTCCAAAAATCTTTTTGAATAGTGGTGAGATTATGAATTTAGAACAATTAAAGCAGAAGTTAGAAAAGGAGAATGGATCATTTGATAAGGATATTACTGATAGATTAGCAGAGTTAAAAAAAGATGCTGTATCAAATAATAATCAAGACTCTGCAAAAGAAATATGGTGCTTAGAGCAAATTGCTTCCATTAAAAATCTTTATATCAAAATGTATGATAATCTTCTTGAGAAAAAACACTTTGATGCATGGCATAATTTAGAACGTATAGAGATTAAAATTGTTTATCTAAGAAGACATTTTAACTACTCAGGAAATAAATATAATTTGGAATTCATAGAAGAATATTCAGAAAAGTTTCAAAAGCTATTTCCATATTTTATATTTATGAGTCGCGAATCGATAATTAAAAAGTCAGAATGCTCCATTTGTGGAAAACCAATATCCATTAGAAAGCCATGTGGGCATAAAGTTGGAGATATATATAATGGTGAAATGTGTTTAAGAAAAGTAGTTGATATGGAGTTTCTAGCTATGGCCTTAGTAGAGAATCCGGTGGATAAATATACCGTATTGTTTCCAGAAGGAAAAGAGTATGACTATTCAATACTTGATAATTTGATGCAATATTTAAAAACACCTTTTGATAAATGGGATTTAGAAATAATAAAAGAAATTAAGCCAGAATATAAGGGTATTGGTCGTAATGATAAATGTCCTTGCAAATCTGGAAGTAAATATAAAAAGTGCTGTCTTAGATCAGGTGGAGATTTAATGGATCATCATAAAATACTACTTTATGATCAACCAGAGAAAGAAATAATACCAAATTTCATAACAAGTACTTGGAAAGAATAAAAAATGACACCTTCTATTAACAGAAGGTGTTGTATTATTTTATAAACCTACAGGAAATTTTTCTACCTGTTTTCTTAAATGATCAACATTTGTGTGAGTATAAATTTTAGTGGAGTTTAAATCTTCGTGGCCGAGCAATTCTTTAATTGAAATTATATCAACCCCGTTTTGATGAAGCAAGGATGCAAAAGAGTGCCTACATTTATGAATAGTATAACCTTTGTTACCTAGTCCAGATTTTTCTAAATACCTTCTAAAAAGATTTTGAAAATTACTAACACTCATTCTATTACCTTGATCAGAAATAAGAATAGCTCGATTAGTTAAAGGAAGTCTAGTTTGTAGATATTCCCAAAGGTCAGTAGCTAGTGGCTCTATTAAAGGAACAATCCTTTGTTTATTACCTTTAGCTTTTAAAATTGTGATAGTTTTAGCTTGAAAATCTACATTATCAAAATCTAAGCTTAATACTTCAGATCTTCTAGCCCCTGTAAATACCAGTAATTCAATCATTATTTTATCTCTTAGTCTATGTTCAGGAAAACGGGCATATTTTTCTGGTGCTTGAAGTAATCTAGTCAATTCATTTTCTTTGATATATATTGGAATGTTTTGCTCCTTTTTAGGTGCTTTAATGGGCAACATAGGATTTTTTTCAATATATTCAGTTTCTAATAAAAATTTAAAAAAAGATGATAATGAATTAATTTTCCTTCTTACTGTTTCATTTTTATAATTTTTATGCTGTTTTAAATATACTACATATCTTCTCAAAACTTGTGTTGTGATAGTATTAATCCTAGGTTCAATACCACCAATAGTCAAAAAAACATTAAAAATCCTGAAATCCGTAGTATAACTCGTTATGGTTGCTTCTGAAGCATTTTTTTCTGCTTTCATATAGTCTAAAAATTCATCATGATAATATTGTAAGTTCATACAAAATCCCTCCTTAATTTTAAAGAGCTATAAAAACCTTTAAGTCTAAAATGTTATCAAATAAACATTAACCAATTTTATGTTTTGGGGGTTCTGGATATAGTTATTTGGCTTATAGTCGGGCTTTAAAAAATTAAAAAGATAGAACTTAAAAATGGCTCAAAATAAAGGTTTGCAAATGGCTATTTTTCAAGGTTTGTATGACAAGAAGGGATATAGAACCCCAGTATCGACAGAACACGGCTTATAGACTTACTCGTATACATAATGTGAAACCTAAAGGGGTATAACCCTTTAGGTTTCTTTGTTTTTGAATATCCAATAGATTTATTTAAATTACTTAAATATATAATTTTTTCATTAATGAATTAATGTTAGATTACTGGGTATTTATTAGAAGGATAAATAGCAACCAATGAAATCTCTCATAGTTTTAAAGGACAAACTATTAAACTATTTGGCTAACTATCATATAATAGAGGAGGAAATAAATGAAAATCAATGTTAAACTAAAAATCATAGTAATAGTCTTATTAATTTTTTCATTAAGCAGTACAGTATCAGTATTTTACCAACTAGAGAAAATGGATGCTGATAGTAGAGTAATTAATGATGCTGGTTCCGTCAGGGGAGGGAGTCAAAGGCTTATTAAGTTGGAGTTAGTAGGTCAAAACTCTGATGAACTTATTGATTCAATAGAAAAAAAGATAAACGGATTAATCGATGGAGATTCTGAATTAGAATTGCCAAGGGCTACAGATGAAGATTTTATTTCAGCTATGGAGAAAGTAAGAATAGACTGGGAAGATATAAAGGAAACCATATATGAAAGTAGAAAAAGTGGTGATAAATCTAATCTAATAAGTAAAAGTGAGAACTTCTTTGATACCACTAATAAAGCTGTTTCTGCAGCAGAAGATTTTTCAAGGGGAAAGGTAATATTTCTTAAAATATTTCAAGTCATAATATTTGTTCTAAACCTAATAATTTTGGCATTTATATGGATTATGAGCAACAAAGGAATTTCTAGGCCGCTTATGCATTTATTTGAGGCTATAGATACATTGGATGTTTCGGAAAATATACCAGAAGAATTTATGGCTAAAAAGGATGAAATAGGACTATTATCTAATGCATTTCAGAAGGTCATAGATAGATTAAGGCATCTTATAAATCAGATATCAGAACTGTCTAATGAAGTAGCAGATTTTTCTGAGGAACTTAATTTAACGATTAATCAATCGGCTATCGCAACAGATGAAGTTGCTAGGGTAATAGAAGAGATTGCCAAAGGTGCAAATGAGCAGGCAGAGGAAACTGGAAGAGGAGCAATGGATATAGCCTATTTAGGTTCTTTAGTAGAGCAAGAACAGGAACTATTAAAAGAACTAAAAAAGTCTACTGAAGAGGTAAATACACTAAAGAATGAAGGAATTGAAATTATAAAGGAGCTTGTTGAAAAAACGGCGGCTAATAATGAGGCATCTCTAAAAGTTAGAAAGGTAGTAATGGATACCAGTAAAAGTGCAGAAAAAATTGAAAACGCAAGTCATATGATAAAGAGTATTGCAAGCCAAACTAATCTATTAGCATTGAATGCGGCTATAGAGGCGGCAAGGGCGGGAGAAGCAGGTCGTGGTTTTGCAGTGGTAGCGGAAGAAGTAAGGAAACTTGCGGAAGAATCTAATAATTTTACTGAAGAGATATCAAAAATAGTAATTGATCTTATTGAGAAAGTTGATCACGGTATAGTTATCATAGGAGAGGTGGAAAAAATAGCTGTTTCACAGACAGAAAGCGTAGAACTAACCAATGATAAATTTGAAGGAATAGCTGCTTCTATAGAAAGGATCAAAGAAGCCACAGAGATTATAAATAAATCTGGACAAGAAATGATAGGGAGAAAAGATGAAATTATAAGTGCTATGGAAAATTTATCTGCCATATCAGAGGAAAATGCAGCAGGAACACAAGAAGCTTCAGCTTCAGTGGAAGAGCAGACTGCATCAATGCAGGAGATTGCCAATTCTAGTGATTCCTTATCTGAACTGGCGATTAAGATGAAGGAAAGCATTGATAAATTTAAATCTTAAAATTTAGATTTAAATCTCAAATATATAACTGAATATTTCACAGCATTCATATATATTCAGATAATATATGAATGCTGTGTTTTTGTGCCTTGTTTTAATTGGTGATTAAGCTATTTAAAGATGTTAGATTATTAGTATAGTTTTTAAACTTATATTGTAATTTATTAGCTTTTCTATTATACTCAATTTAATATGAATATACCACAGAAAATACCTAATAGGTAAATCTACAGATAAAATTGAAATAAAATTGAGGTGAAAGAATATGGGACCTAATATACTAGGTGATATTTATCAAAAGAATACTAACAAAGAAATCCGAAAATCAATAGGCCAATACTATACACCTGATTTTATTATTAAATATATACTTAAGAAGACAATAGGAAAAGCAGATATTATAAAAAATCCTTATATCAGTGTTATAGATATTTCTTGTGGAGCAGGATATTTCCTGATGGAGGCTTATAGTATTTTAAAAGAAAAATTTTTATTAAGTTTAGAAGAACTAAGGGAAAAATACGGAGAAGATATATATACCTTAGAAAAAGAAGGACGGATATATAGTTTAAATGGAATTGATTATTGGAGAAAAGAAAATATTCATTACCATATATTAAAGCATTGTATTTATGGGGCAGATAAAGATAAAACTGCAGTAAATTTAACTAAAATAGGATTATTGGGAAAAGAGCCAACTAGTAAAATAGAAGAATTGAATATAGTGGAATGCGACAGTTTATATAGATGGGAAAAAAATTACATAGATGAATGCAAATTAAAAGAAGAAAATAAACTTATAGAGTTTTGGAGGAAAAAATATAATTATGTAATCGGTAATCCTCCATATATAGGACATAAACAATTGGATATGAGATATAAGCAGTGGTTACTTCAGGAGTATGATAGTGTATTTAAGGATAAATCAGATATTTCTTTTTGTTTTTTTAAGCGAATAATTGATATTTTATCTCCAGACGGTATAAGCGGGATTATTACCTCAAGATATTTTATGGAAAGTCCAACGGGAAAACATTTAAGATCATATCTAGCAAATAATGTAGATATTCTAGAAATAGTAGATTTTTATGGAGCAGAGATATTTAAAGGGATTGGTGTTGCAACAGCAATATATTTTTTTAAGAATGATAAGTCAGATTATAATAAGGTTACTGTAAATAAATTAATAGATGATGGAAATCAATTTGAAGATTTAAAAGATCTACAGGAAGTTATAAAATCTGACCTATTTGAAAGATTTGATGTAGAACAAGTTAATTTATATACAGATAGATGGATATTATCACCTAAGAGCATTCTTAATATATATAAGAAAATAGAAAGTAAGGCGAAAAAAAGGCTGGGAGATGTGGTTACATCCTTTCAAGGAATTATAACAGGATGTGATAAGGCATTTGTATTAACATCAGAAGAAATAGAGAAAAATAATATTGAAAGAGAATTATTAAAAAGATGGATAAAAAATAGAAATGTGGAAAGATATCAAGTCTCAGATACGGATTTATCTCTGATTTATTCAGATTTAATTCAATCAGAAAAAAAGTATCCTAATAGCATAGAGTTTATTAGAAACTATAGGGAAAGATTAGAAAATAGAAGAGAATGCAAAAATGGCGCAAAAAAATGGTATCAATTACAATGGGGACGAGACACAGCATTGTTTGAACAACCTAAAATTGTATTTCCATATAAAGCTAGTAGAAATAGATTTGCATTAGATTATAATAACGTATATTGTAGTGCAGACGTATATTCTATAATTATTAAAGAGGAATATAAGAATGAAATTCCATTAGAATATCTTGTAGGATTGCTTAACTCTAGTATTTATGAATTTTATTTTAAACTATTTGCTAAGAAGATGGGGAGAGGAATATATGATTATTATCCAAATTCTGTACTAGATATGAAGATAATAACTGAGGATATAATTGATGATGTAGTATGTAGAGTAAAACAAATAATGGATTTACTATTAATATTAGATGAGGATATGGATAATAAAAGATTGGTAGAAGAAAGAATATATAAACTAGAGGGAGAAATAGATAGAATTATAGGAGGTTATTTTAATATAGATGAAGAAGAATATAAAATTTATAGAAGATATTTAAAATAAATTAATCTATACTATATCTTTCAAATTGTTGTATAATATACTATGTCATATTAAACATCATGGGAGGAGAAAATAAATGTATGAGTATGCAACATCTGGAGTTTGCGCAAAGGATATAAAATTTGAAGTGGAAAATGGTATAGTAAAGAAAGTTTTATTTACTGGAGGATGTAATGGGAATTTGCAGGGTATTGCAAGCCTCGTTGAAGGTATGGAAGTGGACAAGCTTATAGAGAAATTATCTGGTATAAAATGTGGTAATAAAGAGACTTCTTGTCCTGATCAATTATCAAAAGCCTTAATTAAATATAAGAATAAATAGAACTCCTTATTTCTTAGGAGTTCTATTTGCTATTTAAGCCAAATTTCTGTTTCTAGTTCTTAGAATAATTTATAGATTCCTGTGAAAACTAATTTATAAATATACTTAATTATTAGGAGGAATTTAAATATGTTTAATACTATGGGGCCTTTTGGAAATAATAAATTGATGAGGAAAGATGGAACATTCTCACCATTCCTAACAAATTTTTTTGATAACGATTTCTTTTCTCCAATGAATTATTTTCATGGAAACTTTAATGTTGATCTAAAAGAAAATGACAAAGAGTATTTTGTAGAAGCTGATTTGCCTGGAATTAAAAAAGGAGATATAGACATAGATGTAAATAACAATTATTTAACAATCACTGCCAAAAGAAATGAAAATCAAGAAACTAAGGAAGAAAATTATGTCAGACGTGAAAGACATTATGGAGAATTTAAAAGAAGTTTTTATATGGATAATGTAGATGAAGAAAAAATAGAGGCTTATTTTAATGATGGTGTTTTACAAATTGTTTTACCAAAACTGACTAAAGACAATGACAAAAAGAAAAGAATTGAAATTCATTAATAAAACAAAAACATGATTAATTTAATATTAAAATAAAAATTTATGTAGACAAATAAAATCGTGATTATTTAAATAATCACGATTTTATTTGTGTGTGTGTCATAAAATTAATATATACTTAATAACTTCTCAATTGGAAGGTATTAATGCCTCATTTAATTCCCTAAAAGATATCTATTCTGCAAAAAACGAAAAGACAGAGAGGTTGGGCGGCATGAAAATTATTGCCACTCTACCTCCCTGTCCTTGTATCTGAAAGTTTCCTCATAATATGTATTATGAGTTGCTTCTTCGATGCTTGATTCAACAAGTCTCTCCAGGGAACGCGTCAGATTATTGTTAATTACCTGAGAGTTTCAGAATAAGATGAGTGATATCTTAACTCCTTGCTCCTACGGTTATCCTAATTGATATTTCCAATAATCTTCATTCGCTTATTAAATTATCTAACAGATAATATGTTACCATGAATATTAAATAATTTCAAGTAAAATATATTTTTTTTATAATAAAATTATGAAATATAGATAATCTTAATAATATAGAGATAATAAAGATAAAGAAAAAGAACTTCTAGTCAGCAATAGAAGTTCTTTTTCTTTGTTTTTTTATAAGAGAGAGTGAATTTGTTATTTAAGAGATACTATTTTTGTGTGTGAAGAAATATGATCTTCATAGAAATAATCAATATCTTTATATTTACCATTTTTTCTCATAAGAGGATGAAAATTACCTGATTTAAGAGCTTCTATAAAGTCTCTATGATCTCTTATAGTGTCATAGAATTTGGTAGCATATGTCCCAAGTTTCTCAAGCTTATGAGCGTCACTAGCACCTAAAGAGGGCAGGTTTAACTCAGTAGCTAGGGCATAAGATTGCAAATTATGGTATGAATATGTGCTGCCATTGAAGGATTCTATTCCATCTAATAAATGGCTAAGCTTTCTCATGTTTTCCCCTATACCACGATTATTATTTCTGAAAGGGTGAGCTGCAATGGCAGCACCATTATGTTTTTTTACTAATTTTAGTAATTCTTCCGCACTTATCATCTCTTCCGGAATATCTTTAAGTCCAAATACAAGTATATCCCCTTCATGAGTCAATACTTCTGCTCCAACTATTACCAAGATTCCATTGATTTTCGCGGAATCTCCTATTTCATCTCTAAGATTATTATTATCATGGTTTGTGATGCAAATTCCATCTAAACCTATAAATTTAGCTAATTCAATAGATTCTTTAAAATCTAAGAAGCTATCAAATGAATATTTATTTTCATGTACATGAGTATCTATAATCATGGATTTTTCCTCCAAATTTTACTTTATAATAAATAATATATCATAAAAATCTATAAAAGATTTAGATATAGATAAATATTATAGTCATGACTTGTGCTATTAAGAAGTTGAATGATCTGTAACTATATATAGATTATTTAAATTATGAAATTTTAGTTTAACAAGAATAGAAGGATAGATGTAATTAATTGAATAATTTGTTAATACAATAAAATGAAGGGAACTCCTTTATTTTATTGATAAGATATATTATCAATTGATAACGATTTCTATATTCTAAAAATCATTGATTTATCATATATATGGGTATATAATTAACGTTATCATTATCAATTAAAACAATTTAGAATATGGAGGGATATTGTGGAAAATTATAAATTAGGAGTGAGGGCATCTTGGATAACCGTAGTAGTTAATATAATATTAGCTGCATTTAAGGTGATAGCAGGGATTATAGGAAATAGTAGTGCTATGATAGCAGATGGAGTTCATACTTTATCTGATGTTTTAACTACATTTGTAGTTTTGCTTGGATTAAGAATATCATCAAAAGAGGCTGATAAAGAACATCCTTATGGTCATGAAAAATACGAATCTGTATTTGCTAAGGTCTTAAGCATGTTACTATTACTAACTGGTATATTTATCGGATATGAGGCCATTAAAGTTTTAATCAGTGGAGAGACTAGAACTCCAAAATTAATCGCATTGATAGCAGCATTTTTATCTATTATTGTTAAAGAAGGCATGTATTGGTATACCATAAAAATAGCTAGAAAAATCAAGAGTATATCTATGGAAGCAGATGCATGGCATCATAGATCTGATGCATTCTCGTCTATTGGTACATTTGCAGGAGTTCTTGGTGCACAATTAGGATTCACAGCTTTGGATCCAATAGCAGGAATTATTGTATCTATTTTTGTTGTGAAAGTAGGTGTGGATTTATATATTAAGTCCGTAAAAGAGCTAGTTGATGAGGCTGCAAGTGAAGAAGTCATAGAAATGATTAGAGCAAAGTCTGAGTTTATTGATGGAGTCAAAGGAATTAAAAGCCTAAAAACTAGAGTATTTGGAAATAGAATATATGTTGATATAGAGATTTTTGTAGATTCTAATATCTCAGTGAAATCTGGTCATGATATTGCAGAAAAGGTTCATGATAAATTAGAGGCAGAAATAAGTGATATAAAGCATTGTATGGTTCATATTGAGCCTTTCCAAAAATAGGTAATAATTTTTGTAATAATTTTGTAATAATTTGGTTGCAGGATTTAATATAATAGAATATAATAGTGTTATGTTTTAAATCTAATACGAGGGAGTGTTCATATTGTATAATAGAAAACACAAACTGCCGGCAACAATTATAGGTTTATGTCTTATTGGTTTAATTGGATTTAAGGACACTGGTATATTTGTTAAGGAATATATTAGTACAAAAGAAGATGGTACACAAGTTGTATTTAGCAAGGAAGAGAATGTTAATATCCTTAGAGAGACAGATGAAGCATATATAGTTCAAAAAGAGTCTAGCAGATATGAAATACCAATAGATGCTATGATAAGAACAACGAGATCGACTCAAAAATACATAGTGACAAAGAATACTAATATTTTAGACAAGCCAAATGGAATTCCTATTAGACCATTAAATATGGATGAGATTGTACAAGCACTTAAATATGAAGAAGATTATGGATTATTCAGTACAGAAGATGGTATTAATGGCTATATAAGATTGTCTGATATTGATGTTGTGGTAGAAAAAGGTATATCCTACGGAGTTTCAAAAGTTGATAAAGTTTTAAAAAATGATAAATCATTTTACACATTAGTAAACGGTGAGACAGTTGCTATAAATGATTTTAAGGACGATATTTATACTATTGTAGACGAAAGTGGTAACGAATTTAAGGTAAGTGAAAAATATATTGAATTGAGAAAAAGTAGAGAAAAAGTGTCTAGAGGCAATGTGTCTAGAAGAGCAGCATCTGTTACTAAGGTAATAGAAGCAGCATATAATGCTTTAGGAAAACCATATGTATCTGGTGATACTGGTAAGAGAGGGTACGATTGTTCAGGTCTTACTTATTCAATTTATTTAAATGTATTAGGTATGAAACTTAATAGATCTTCAAGTGATCAGGCTAAAAATGGTGTGGAAGTTAATAAAGCTGATCTTATACCTGGTGATTTGGTATTTTTTAGAACAACTGGAAAAGGTATTGGTCATGTAGGTTTGTATATTGGAGAAAATAATATGATACATGCATCTTCAGGTAGAAAAAAAGTTATGATTTCGTCTTTAGATGAGGATTATTATAGAACAAGATATATAACTGCTAGAAGGATTATAAATAATTAGTTTTAAATAAATGCATTGAAGAGCGGCTTTAGTTTTTCAATGCATTTTTAAATAGTTAGAATAGAATATCTAAAATTCACAATTTTCTCGCTATCAAAAAATTCTGTTGTTTACGACTTAATATTATGTTATACTTTAATTAAATTTTAACAATGCAGTTTATAAAAAGGAGGATGATTAAGGTGATTGCATTACTAAAGTTTTCGCCCATATTTTTATTAGCGGGACTTATGATGGTTAGTAATATTGAAGCTTTTAGTTTTCTCGGAGTTGACTTAGATATTTTAGTTATAGCTCCTATTGCAACAGTTTATGCAGCCATAGTTGCGGCTATAACTGAGAAGTACAAGCTTAACGAAATCGTAGATGCAGCCGTAGATAATGTTAAAGAGATGCAATTAGTATTTTTTATTCTTATGCTTGCTTATGCCATGGCAGAAGCATTTATGTCAACTGGAGTTGGCGCTGCAATTATAAATTTAGCCTTAGGATTAGGGATTACAGCTAAGACAGTTGCTGTTACTGCATTTATTATTTCGGCAATATTATCAGTGGCAACCGGTACATCATGGGGTACCTTTGCAGCTTGCGCACCTATTTTCTTATGGTTAAGCCATATAGTAGGAGGAGAAGTGGTTATTACTATTGGAGCTATTGCAGGCGGAGCATGTTTTGGTGATAATATTGGACTTATATCTGATACCACTGTTGTAAGTTCGGGTATTCAAGGTGTAGAGGTTATTCATAGAATTAGACATCAAGGTGTTTGGTCTGTAATATGTTTGGTTCTAGCGGCGATTTTATTCTTTACAGTGAGTTTAGGATTACCGGGTGAAGTTGGTAGTGCATCTGATGCTATAAACCAAATTCCAGAGGAAGTGTGGACAACTTTAGCTGAAGAAAGGCCAGCAGCAGTGGATTTATTAAATCAGGTAAAAGAAGGAGTCCCATTCTATATGATTATCCCTCTTATATTAGTATTAGGAGTTGCTATTAAGGGGATACCTACTTTAGCCTGTTTAGGTCTTGGACTTATTTCTTCTTATATATTAGGTCTATTAGCAGGTACTGTTGAATCAACTACTGCATTTTTAGATCTTATCTATACGGGGTTTGAAGGTGCTGGTTCATGGGTTATAGTTATGATGATGTGGGTTGGTGCATTTGGTGGAATAATGAATAAGATGAATGCATTCAAACCAATTTCTGATTTAGTTTCAAGAATGGTAAGAAATGTTAGACAATTAATGTTTGCTAATGGGCTTCTATCTATTATAGGTAATGCTGCTTTGGCAGATGAAATGGCTCAAATAGTAACTATTGGACCAATAATCAAAGATTTAACAGATGAAAACGTAGAGGCTAGTGAAGAAGACATGTACAAGCTTCGTTTAAGAAATGCAACATTCTCTGATGCTCTAGGGGTATTTGGTTCTCAACTTATTCCATGGCATGTTTATATTGCATTCTTCACAGGGATTGCTACAGCTATATATCCACTTCACGAATTTGTGGAATTTGATATAATTAAATATAATTTTATGGCAATTGTAGCTGTAGTTTCAATTTTATTATTAACTATAACTGGATTGGATAGACTTATTCCTTTATTTGGTATTCCGTCTGAGCCAAAAGTTCAGTTAAAGAAAAATATTAAAAAATCATCAAAAGCTGAATAGGAAAAAACTTTTGATAAAATCATAAAAATCTAATTTAAAAGATATTAACATATAGGAAAGGGATATATTATGAAATTATAGTATATCCCTTTCTTACAATATTTTATTAATTTATAAATGGTTTCATCTGGATTAACTAAAGAAAAAGATGTAAATGAAAATAATAGCCGAGGTGATAGAATTGGACATTGCTTATAAGGATGTCTTGTTTGATATTATTGTAAATAATATCAATTTAGGAATTGCTATAGTTGATAAAGACGGTTTTTTCATTTATTATAATAATGTTATGGGTGAAATAGAAGGATTAGATGAACAAGAGGTTTTGGGAAAACACATTTTTGAAGCGTATCCGTCTTTTGATAAGAAAAATAGTACACTATATCATTGTTTAAATATAGGCACTCCTATTTATAATGATTTACAAAACTATATTAATGGGAAAGGTAGAAAAATTTTTTCTATCGTAACTAATATTCCAATTAAAATTGGAGATAAGATAGTAGGAGCCATAGAAATTGCTAAGGATGTAGACAAGGATGAAAAAACATATAAATCCGTTGATAACTGGTTAAATAAGCCCAAGATGAAGAAGGTTAATAATGATAAAATTAAAACCAATTACTATAATTTTGATGATTTTGTTACTTGTGATAAAAATATTATAAAATTGATTGAAAAGGTAAAAAAGATGGCTCGTTATGAATCTAATGTGTTAATTTATGGAGAAACTGGTACGGGTAAAGAGATATTTGCACAAAGTATTCATAATATAAGCAGTAGGAGAGACAAACCATTTATTGCGCAGAATTGTGCTGCAATCCCTGAAAACTTACTTGAATCTATTCTTTTTGGTACTGAAAAAGGTAGCTTTACAGGAGCTACAGATAAAGAAGGACTATTTGAACAGGCTGACGGGGGAACATTGCTCCTAGACGAATTGAATTCTCTTCCTATTTATCTGCAAGCAAAACTTTTGCGAGTATTACAAGAAAAATATATTCGAAGGGTTGGAGGAACTGCTGAAAAAAGAATTAATGTCAGAGTCATAGCTACAGTGAATGAAGAACCATCAAAACTTATTGAATTAGGGAAACTTAGACAAGATTTATTTTTTAGGTTAAATACCTTGTATATCTATATACCACCCTTAAGAGATAGAAAAAAAGATATATTTTTACTTGTAGAACAGTATGTTAACAGATATAGTTCCGTATTTAATATAAAGTCAGCAGAGTTATCGAAAGATGTTCTAGACTTTTTTGAAAATTATGAGTGGAGTGGGAATGTTAGAGAATTAATTAATGTTATAGAATATATTTTGATGACTATAGATGATGATGGAAAAATAAAATTAAATCACCTTCCTTATTATTTATTAGAAAGATTAGAAAGAGAAAGAATTACCAAGGATTTTAAAGAGAAATATATCAATGATTCTTATCACGATATGTTAGATGATTTTGAGAGAAAGATAATACTAGAAGAGCTTATTAAATGTAGATGGAATGTTACTAAAGCTGCAGAAATGTTGAATATTAAAAGACAAACCTTGCAGAATAAAATCAAAAAACTTAAAATTGATGAGACAAATTATACTGAATTTGCCTAAATAATACTAGTATTGCCCATATATGGGCAATACTAGTATTATTGTTTATGAATACCACCCGCTAAGCGGGTGGTTCCAAAGAGCTTTCAGCGGTGA